>FWWM01002714.1_pt1 | contig 46520 bp, 51 predicted proteins | sample 2228351 | NCBI WGS metagenome assembly FWWM01 (sample SAMEA103939774, study PRJEB20133) | metagenome
CGGCCCGCCCGCCCGGGCGGCCCGGACCACGAGACGCCCATCGCGCCTGGACGCCGCGACCCGGATCGGCCCCTCTCGCCCCCACCACACGAGGGCCTCCACGAAGGCCTCGAGCACGAGGCGCAGCCGCTCGGGGTCGAGGAACACCTCGAGGTCGGAGCCCTCGAGCTCCACCGGGGGGTGCTCCGGGTCCCGCGAGACCGACGCCGCGATCTGCTCCACGACGGCGCCGACGCGCACGCGCTCGGGCAGGAGGTCCAGGGTGCCGGAGACGAGCCGCGCCGCGTCCACGAGCTGCCGGAGGATGCCGTTCAGCCGATCCGTGTCGTACATGATCCCCCGCAGCATCAGCTCCCGCTGGTCGGGGGTCATCTGGTTCCAGCGGGTGGCGAGGGCGTACCCGAACCCCTTCATCGCCGTGAGGGGGGAGCGGATGTCGTGGGCCGCGGCCGCGATGAGGGTCTCGAGGGCGACCCGTCGCCCCTGCCGGCGTTGCCGCGCCAACTCGAACAGCGTCACCGAGGCCGCCGCGGCGAGGTTCAGCGACTCCGCCCGTCCGGCGAGGGGGATGCGCGCCGTGACATCGGCCAGGCGCGCCACCTCCTCCGGCAGCCCCCAGGCCTCGTTCCCGAAGAGGAAGGCCGTGGGCTTGGTGAGGTCCTGCTGGTACAGGTCCTCCTCGCCGTCGGCGGCCATCGCCACGACCCGCAGGCCGGCCTGGCGCAGGTGCGCCACCGCCTCTGCGGTGTCGGCCTCGCGCACGACGGGCAGGTGGAACAGAGACCCGGCGGAGGCCCGGACCGTCTTCGGGTTGTAGGGATCCACCGAGGCCGAGGAGAACACGACGGCGTCGGCCCCCGCCCCGTCGGCGGAGCGGACGATCGTCCCCGCGTTGCCGGGGTCGCGCACGGCGTGGAGCACCGCCACGCAGGTGGGGCGGTCGAGGGACCCGAGGTCCACGTCCACGAAGGTCGCGACGCCGACGAGCCCCTGGGGTGTCACGGTCGCCGAGAGGCGGTGCATGAGGTCCTCGCTCACGTGGTGGACCTCGACGCCCCGCTCGGCCGCCAGACGCGCGAGGGGGTGCCCGGGATCGGTCACGAACAGGGACCGGAGCGTCCCGGGTCGCGCGAGGGCCTCCCGCACCGCCTGAGCCCCCTCCACGAGGAAGGCGCGATCACGCTCGCGGAACGCGCGCTTGGACAGGCGCAGCGCCGCTGCGACCTTCGGGTTGCGGACCGACGTGAGCACCCCTGCCTCCCCCGCCCGGGCCCTCGGGCGCCCACATCCTATGCGGGGGACGGGGACGACCGGTGGATGCTCGGCCTACGCCGCGAGGGCGGCCCTGGCGGTCTCCACGAGCTCCGCGAAGGCCTTGGGGTCCCGCACGGCGAGGTCGGCGAGGATCTTCCGGTCGAGCTCGACCCCGGCCTTGCCGAGGCCGTGGATCAGCTGCGAGTACGACAGGCCCTGCTGGCGGGCGGCTGCGCCGATCCGGGCGATCCACAGGCGCCGGAACTGGCCCTTGCGGTCCCGGCGGTCCCGGTAGGCGTACATGCCCGAGTGCATGACCTGCTCCTTGGCCACCTTGAAGCGGCGGGAGCGGGCCCCAACGTACCCCTTCGCCTTGGCGAGGATCTCGCGGCGCTTCTTCCGGGCGTGGACGGAACGCTTGACCCTGGTCATCGTGTCCCCTACTTCCCCAGGAGCCGCCGGATCACCTTGCGCTCGGCCGTTACCTCGGCCATGCCCTCGATGCGGCGCCTGCGGCTCCCGCTCTTCTTCGTCAGCATGTGGTTCCCGGTCGCCTTGCGGTGCAGCACCTTGCCGGTCCGCGTGATGCGGAACCGCTTCGCCGTCGACCGGTGGGTCTTCATCTTCGGCATGCTCACCCCTGCGCTTCCTGCGCTCGCTCGCGCTCCCGGGATCCCTTGGCCGCCGGCTTCTTCGCCGGCGCGATCACCATGACCATGTTCCGGCCGTCCTGCTTCGGCGCCGCCTCCACGACGGCGAGGTCACCGAGGTCCTCGACGAGCCGATCCAGGATACGGCGCCCGAGCTCCGTGTGGGCCATCTCCCGGCCGCGGAACATGATCGTGACCTTCACCCGCGCCCCTGACGTGAGGAACCGCACGACGTGGCCCTTCTTCGTCTCGTAGTCGTGCGGGTCGATCTTCGGGCGGAACTTGATCTCCTTGACCTCGACCCGGGCCTGCTTCTTGCGGGCCTCCTTGAGGCGGATGTCCCGCTCGTACTTGTACTTGCCGTAGTCCATGATGCGGCACACGGGCGGGTTGGCCTGGGGGGCCACCTCGACCAGGTCGAGGTCGAGCTCCCGGGCCCGCCGCAACGCCTCCTGGGTGGAGACGATCCCGATCTGTGCCCCATCGGGACCCACGAGCCGCACCTGCGGCGCGCGGATCCGATCGTTCAGGCGCGGTTCGACCGAGACCCCGCATCACCTCCTATCGACGGAAACGCACCGACGGGCGTCGGTGCGCGCAGACCACATGGAGAACCTCCACCCAGTATAGGAGGGGTCCGGAGCCGTGTCGACGGACGGCGGGCGCTCAGCCGAGCGCACGGACGTTGGCGGCCTGCTTGCCCTTCGGGCCGTCGACGATGTCGAACTCGACGGCCTGACCCTCGGTGAGGGTCTTGTAGCCCTCCCCCACGATGGCCGAGAAGTGCACGAACACGTCCTCGGCGCCCTCGCGAGAGATGAAGCCGTAGCCCTTCTCGTTGCTGAACCACTTCACGGTGCCCTGCTCTGCCAACGAACCCCTCCTGGTGCGTGAGCGCGGGCGAGCGTAGCACGGGCGACCGCGACGGGCAACGGCCGGAGGTCTCACCAGTCGGGGTCCAGGGGTCGGCCGTAGTCGTCCTCCAGGCGCTGGGTGTCGTCCTCGGTCGTGTAGCCGTAGGCGATCTCGAGCACCCGCCCGCGCCGGTCGCTGTGGTTCGAGATCCGGTGGGCCGTCTCCGCGGCCACCTGGAACTCGTCCCCGGGGCGGGCCTCCACGACCCGGTTCCCCACCATCACCGTGAGGCCCGGGTCCAGGACCACCCACATCTCGTCCCGCAACCGGTGGTAGTGGACGCTCGTCTCCTGCCCCGGCTCCACGGTGATCACCCGGACCGAGGCCGGCTGGTTCAGGGCGTAGGTGACGACCTTCCCCCAGGGCTTGTCGACGATCATCGTCCCTCCGGGAGGTGTGCGAGCAGCGAGGCCATCTCCATCGCGGCCATGGCGGCGTCCCAGCCCTTGTTCCCGTGCGCGCCGCCCGCCCGCTCGGTGGCCTGCTGGAACGTGTCCGTGGTGAGCACCCCGAAGATCACCGGGACCCCCGTGTCCTCGGCCGCCCGCCGGATGCCGTTCGCGGCCTGCTGGGCCACGTGGTCGAAGTGCGGGGTCTCGCCCCGGATCACCGCCCCGAGGCAGACGACCGCGGCGTACCGACCGGTGCCGGCCAGCCGCCGCGCCACCAGGGGGAGCTCGAAGGACCCGGGGACCCAGGCGACGTCCACGTCGCCCTCGCCCGCACCGCCCGCGGCGAAGGCCTCGAGCGCCCCCTCGAGGAGGCGGCGGACCACCACCTCGTTGAAGCGGCTCGCGACGACGGCGAACCGACGACCCTCGGCTCGCTCGAGGCCGCGGAGCTCGGTCACGGCGCCTCCGCCGCCGCGGGCTGCTCCAGGGAGAGCAGGTGGCCGAGCTTCTCCCGCTTCGTGCGCAGGTAGTCGATGTTCTCCGGGTTCGGCCGGATCTCGAGGGGGACCCGCTCCACGATGGACAGGCCGTACCCCTCGAGCCCGGCGCGCTTGGCCGGGTTGTTCGTGAGCAGCCGCATCGAGCGCACCCCGAGGTCCGCGAGGATCTGCGCCCCGATCCCGTAGTCCCGCGGATCGGGAGGGAAGCCCAGCTCCTCGTTGGCCTCGACCGTGTCGAGGCCGTGCTCCTGGAGCTCGTAGGCGCGGAGCTTGTGGGACAGACCGATGGCCCGCCCCTCGTGCCCCCGCATGTACAGGACGACCCCCCGGCCCTCGGCGACCACCGCCTCGAAGGCCGCCTCGAGCTGCATCCCGCAGTCGCACCGGAGCGACCCGAAGACGTCCCCCGTCAGGCACTCGGAGTGCACGCGCACGAGGACGGACTCCCCGTCGCCGATCTCGCCGGCGACCAGGGCCACGTGGGTGAGCTGGTCCACGGTGCTCTCGTAGGCGTAGGCGCGGAAGACGCCGTGGCGCGTCGGGATCCTCGCCTCGGCCACCCGACGGACCAGCTTCTCCCGGCGGCGCCGGTACTCGATGAGGTCGGCGATGGAGATGATCTTGAGGCCGTGCCGCCGCGCCACCTTCACCAGGTCGGGCAGCCTGGCCATGGATCCGTCCTCGTTCAGGACCTCGCACAGTACCCCCGCCGGGTAGAGCCCGGCCAGGCGCGCCAGGTCCACCGCGGCCTCGGTGTGCCCCGCCCGCTTCAGCACCCCGCCCTCCTGGGCCATGAGGGGGAAGACGTGCCCCGGCATCCGGATGTCCTCGCGCCGGAGCGTGGGGTCCGTGATCGCGCGGGCCGTGGCGGCCCGGTCGTAGGCGCTCGTGCCCGTCGTGGTCCGTCCCCTCACGTCGATGGAGACGGCGAAGGCGGTCCCGTGGCTCTCGTTGTTCCGGCTCACCATGAGCGGGATGCCGAGCTCGTCGAGGCGCTGCCCGGTCACGGGCATGCACACGATCCCGCGCCCGTGGGTCACCATGAAGTTGATCGCCTCGGGGGTGACCTTCTCGGCGGCGATGATGAAGTCGCCCTCGTTCTCGCGATCGGCGTCGTCCACGACGATCACGATCCGACCGGCGCGGATGTCCTCCAGCGCTTCCTCGATCGTCGCGAACACCGACCGGTCCACCTCCTGCACCCCGCTCATCGCCTGCCTCCGTCCATCAGCGCCTCCACGTACTTCGCGATCACGTCCACCTCCAGGTTCACCGGGTCCCCGACGCGCGCGGCGCCGAGGGTCGTCGCGGCGAGCGTGTGCGGGATGAGGGCCACGGCGAAGCTCCGCTCCCCGAGCTCCGCCACCGTGAGGCTCACCCCGTCCACGGCCACCGACCCCTTCTCCACCAGGTACCGACGGATCCCCGCCGGCACCTCGACGCGCATCCACGCCCCGCCCCCCTCCTCGGGCTCGAGCGCGACGATCGTCCCAACCCCGTCCACGTGGCCCTGCACGAGGTGCCCGCCGAGGCGGCTCGCCAGGGTGAGGGGCCGCTCGAGGTTCACGGGCGCCCCCGGCGAGAGGCGGGAGAAGGCGGTGCGCCGCAGGGTCTCCTCGGAGAGGTCGAAGGCGAGGTACCCCTCGCCCCGCTCCACGACCGTGAGGCAGCACCCGTTCACGGCGATGGAGCTCCCGAGCTCGGCGTCGGAGGCCACGGTGCGGCACGCCACGACGAGTCGCCGGGGGGAGACCTCCCGCACGGTGCCGCGCTCCTCCACGATCCCCGTGAACACCCTCAGCCCTCACGCTCCACGACGGCCTCGACCTTGAGGTCCTCCCCCACCCGATCGAACGAGCGGATGCGCAGTCGGAGGGCGCTCGAGATCGGCGCGAACCCCCGACCGCCGAGCACGCCCGGCGCCTCGGCCCCGCCGATGAGCCGCGGCGCGAGGTAGACCACGACCCGATCCACGAGCCCCTCCTCGACGGCGGACCACGCGAGGGTGGGGCCGCCCTCGAGCAGCACGGCCTGGACGTCCCGCTTGCCGAGGTCCTCGAGGAGCCGCGCGAGCGGCACGGCGCCGCCCTCGGCCTCGTACACGAGGACCTCCGCGCCGGCGGCCGCCCACTCCCCCCGGCGAGCCTCGGGGGCGAGGCCGGTCGTCGCGACGAGGGTCGGTGCCTCCTCCGAGAAGAGGTCGCCCGTGGCCGGCACGCGGCCCCGGGCGTCCACGAGCACGCGCAACGGCGGTCGACCGAGGTAGCCGGGAATGCGCACGGTGAGGCTGGGGTCGTCGACGAGGGCCGTCCCCGCCCCCACCACGATCGCGTCGGCTGCGGCTCGGAGCCGGTGCACGTCCCGCCGCGCCTCGGGGCCGGTGATCCAGCGGGAGGACCCGTCGTGGCAGGCCACCTTGCCGTCCAGGCTCGCCGCCATCTTCCACGTCACGAAGGGCAGGCCCGTGCGGACGTGCTTGGCGAAGGCCTCGTTCAGGCGCTCGGCCTCCCCGCGCAGGACCCCCTCGCGGACCTCGACGCCGGCGGCCCGCAGCCGCGCGAAGCCCCGTCCGTCCACGAGGGGGTTCGGGTCGCGCATCGAGGCGACCACCCGCGCGATGCCCGCCTCCAGGATCGCCTCCGTGCACGGCCCGGTCCGGCCTCGGTGGTCGCAGGGCTCCAGGTTCACGTACAGGGTGGCGCCGCGGGCGGCCGGGCCTGCCTCGGCGAGGGCCACCACCTCGGCGTGGGGGTGACCGGGGCCCTCGTGGTAGCCCTCTCCCACGATCCGGCCGTCGGCGACCACCACCGCGCCGACCATCGGGTTCGGTGAGACCGAGCCCCGCCCGAGCTCGGCGAGCCCGAGCGCCCGTTCCATGTACGCCTCGTCCGACACGACGCTCCGTTCCCGGGACGGTCGTGCGGGGAGGCGGCAGGACGACGCGGCGGCGAGCGCCGCCGGCTCCGCCCGTCCTCTCCCATCCCGACTCTCACGGTCGGTCCCGGAGTTCCACCGGGTCCACCCCCGCGTGGCTCGCGGGGGGTCGCGGACTATCACCGCCGGTGGGGACTTGCACCCCGCCCCGAAGACAGGCTTCCAGGCGCCCAGTATAGGGCTCGGCCGTCTACGACGCCGAGCGGCGGTCGATCGCGTAGCTCGACCCGCTCTGGCGCTTGGCGAACTGCTTCATCTCGGTGGCCACCGCCACGGCCTCGCCGTAGTGACCGAAGGTCCGCACGGCGGTCGTCGCGATCCCCACCGAGATCGACGCGAGGGGGAGGCGCTGGAGCACGCCCTTGCGGTCCTCCACCTCGATGTAGCCCCGCTCGACGTCCTCGGGGTCGTAGAACCGGTGGACCGTCGCGTCGAACCGCTCCACGATGCGCTTGGCGATCGGCTCGGCGCTCTCCGGCGGCACGATCGCGACGAAGTCGTCGCCGCCGACGTGGCCGACGAAGCCCTCGGAGCCGGCGATCTCCACCACCGCGTCCTGGATGATCCGCGCGGTCGCCTGGATCAGCCGGTCACCGCGGACGAAACCCTTCTGGTCGTTGTAGGCCTTGAAGTTGTCCAGGTCGCAGTAGAGGACGGCGAAGGGGCGCTGCTCGCGCACCATCCGCTCGATCTCCTCCTGGATCCGGATGTTCCCCGGCAGACCCGTGAGGGGCGAGAGGTTCCGCATCTCCTTGGCCCGCCGGAGCGTGCCCTTCACGCGGGCGAGGAGCTCGATCGGGTCGAAGGGCTTGATGATGTAGTCGTCGGCCCCCGCGGTGAGGCCCAGCACCTTGTCGGTGGACAGGGCCTTGGCCGTGAGCATGATGATCGAGGTGTTCGCGGTCTGGGGGTTCCGGCGCAGCCGCTGGGCCACCTCGAAGCCGTCGATCCGGGGCATCATCACGTCCAGGAGCACGAGGTCCGGTCGGAGCTGGACGGCCTTCTCCAGGGCCTCCTCGCCGTCGGCGGCGACGGCCACCTCGTAGCCGGCGCTGCGCAGGTTCACCTCCACGAACCGGGCGATGTCCGGATCGTCGTCCACGACGAGGATCGTCTCGGGCATCAGGCCCTCCCCTCGGCGATCGCCTTCAGCTCCCGGGCCACCGCCGCGGGGTTCTCGGCCTGGTAGATCGCCGAGGCGGCGATGAGGACGGTGGCCCCCGCCTCGATGCAGCGGCGCGCGTTCTCCAGCTTGACCCCGCCGTCGATCTGCACGTCCGGGGTGAGCCCCCGGCGGTCGAGCTCGGCGCGGAGGGCCTCGAGCTTCGGGAGGGCCTCGGGCATGAAGCGCTGGCCCGCCCAACCCGGGTAGACGCTCATCACCATGACGTCGTCCAGCTCCTCCAGGTAGGGGAACAGGGTCTCCACGGGGGTCGGCGGGCTCACCGTCATGCCCACCCGCATGCCCGCGTCCCGGGCCTTGCGGATCACCGGCGCGGGATCCTCCACCGCCTCGACGTGGAAGGAGACGATGTCCATGCCCGCCTGGGCGAGCTCGTCGAACTGGGACTCGGGCGCGTCCACCATGAGGTGCCCGTGCAGCACGAGCGGGGTGCAGGGCCGGAGCGAGCGGACCAGCACCCCCCCGAAGGTGATCGGCGGAGCGAAGTGGCCGTCCATCACGTCGATGTGGATGGCGTCGGCGTACGGCTCCACCAGCTTGACCTGGTCCGCGAGGTGCGCGAGGTCCGCGGACAGGATCGAGACGGAGAGCTTGCCCATCGCGGGCCACATCCTACCCGCCGCGCACCCGCGCCTTGCGGAAGGCGGCGACGAACATCGCGTCGCACCCGTGCCGGTGCGGCCACAGTCGGAGCCGCTCGGCGGGCCCCTCCGGGCCGGGCACGGGCTCGGGCTCGAGCTCGGGCCGACGCGCGAGGAGCGCCTCGCACACCTCGTCGGTCTCGGTCCTGGGGAAGGTGCAGACCGAGTACACGAGGCGCCCGCCCGGAGCGAGGAGGCCGGCGGTGGCCACGAGGATCGCGAGCTGGAGCTCGGCGAGGGCAGGGAGGCCCGCGGGGTCGGTGCGCCACAGGAGCTCCGGCCGCCGCCGAGCCGAGCCCAGGCCCGAGCACGGGGCGTCCACGAGGGCGCGGTCGAACCCCGGCCGCAGGGCCGGGCGCCGCCCGTCCTGGACGAGGACCGCCGCCCGGACGCCGAGACGCTCGGCGGTGCGCGCGACGAGCCTCGCCCGGGCGGGCGAGGCGTCGGCCGCGACGAGCAGACCCGCCGGTCCGACGATGCAGGCGATGTGGCCCGCCTTGCCCCCGGGCCCCGCGCACGCGTCGAGCACGCGCTCCCCCGGCCGCGGGTCCAGGGCCGCCACGACGAGCGCCGAGGCCGGGTCCTGGACGGTGATCCAGCCCCCGGCGAAGCCGGGGAGCTCCGCCGGCGGGCCCCCTCGGACGAGCAGGCAGTCGGAGTGGAGCGGGCTGCGCTCGACCTCGACGCCGGCGGTGCGCAGGGCTTCCACGACCTCCTCCGGGCTGCTCCGGCACCGGTTCACGCGCACCGCGACCGGAGCGGGCTCCGCTAGGGCCCGGGCGGCGCCCTCCACCTCCTCGCCCGGCAGGAGCCCGCGGAGCTCCCTCACGGCCCAGGGGGCGAGCCCGGTGCGCAGCGAGATCGCCTCGTCGTCCGCCCCGGTGGGCTCGGGCGGCGGCGAGGCCGCCAGCCGGCGGAGCACGGCGTTCACGAACCCCCGGCGCCGCCGGTCCACGAGCCCCACCGTCTCCGCGACGGCCGCGTGCCCGGGGATCCGGGTGTGGAGCAGCTGGTAGGCGCCGAGGCGCAGCGCCGCCCGGGCCTCCGCCTCGGCCTCCCGCAGGGGCCGGTCCACCAGGGGCTCGAGGGCTCGGTCCAGGGCCGGCAGGTGGCGGATCGTCCCGTACGCGAGCTCCGTGGCGAGGGCCGCCTCGCGCCCGGCGAGCCCGGCGCGGGCCAGGGCCGAGCGGAGAGCGAGGTTCGAGTACGCTCCCTCCTCGGCCACCCGGCGCACGACCTCGAGGGCCACCGACCGGGCGCTCACGGGCCGGTTGCCGCGCCCCGCGCTCACCCCAGGCGCTCGCCGAGCCGGGGCCGGTACCCGTTCACGAAGTCCCGGGCACTCATGACGCGCTTGCCGGCGGGCTGCACGAGCCGAGGGGCGAAGCCGCCCTCGGCCGTCGCCACGACGAACCCGTCCTTGTCCACCTGGACGATCGTGCCGGGCTCGCCGGCGGCCGGGACGGCCTCGGCCCGCAGGACCCGCAGGGGCCGACCGCGGAAGGTGGTCCTCGCGCCGGGCTCCGGCGCCAGGGCCCGCACGACGTTCACGAGGAGGCGGGCGGGCTCGCTCCAGCGCAGGACCCGATCCTCCGGACCGAAGCGCGGAGCGAACGTCGCGAGGCTCGGGTCCTGGGGCCGCGGCGCCACCGGCCCGGCGGCGAGCATCTCCACGGTCTCCACCAGGACCTCCGCCCCCACCTCGGCCAGGCGAGCCCCGAGGGAGCCGGCATCGTCCTCGGGCAGGATCGGCACCTCGCGCTGGAGGAAGATCGGGCCGGTGTCGAGGCCCTTGTCCATGAGGATCGTCGTCACGCCGGTCCGCTCCATCCCCACGAGGAGCGCCGTCTGCACCGGCGCCGCGCCCCGCAGCGCAGGCAGCAGCGAGAAGTGGAGGTTCACCGGGGCCACCCGCGGCAGGTGCAGCACGGTCGGCGGGAGGATCTCCCCGTAGGCGACGACCGCGAGGACGTCGGGGACGCTCGCCGCCAGGCGCTTGAAGCCCGGGCCGGTCCGAACGGTCTCCACCTCGGCGAGCTCGAGGCCGAGCCGTCGAGCCTCCTCGGCCACCGGCGTCGGGCGCGGACGGTTGCCCCGGCCCGCCGGCTTCGGTGCGGCGGTGACGACGATCACCACCGGGTGCCTGGAGGCGGCGAGGGCCCGGAGCGAGGGGACCGACCACCGGTCGTTGCCGAGGAAGGCCACGCGCAGGGCACGCCGCTCGGCCGTCGTCTCAACCCCCCTGGGCCCGGCGGAGCTCGAGCTCCCGGAGCTGGCGCAGCACCTCGCGCCGGCCGGCGGCGTCGAGGCGGTCGATGTAGAGCTTGCCGTCGAGGTGGTCCGTCTCGTGCTGGAAGATCCGGGCGAGGAGCCCCTCCGCCTCGATCTCGATCGGGCGCCCGTCGAGGTCCAGGCCGCGGAGGCGGCACCGCAGGGCCCGCGGCGTGGGGTGGAAGGGGCCGGGGATCGACAGGCACCCCTCGTCCAGCGTCTCGAAGCGGTCCAGGTCCGCGAGCTCCGGGTTGGCGACGAACCCTCGGTGACCCTCGCCGTCGTCGTAGACGAAGTACCGCAGGGAGATCCCCACCTGGTTCGCCGCGAGCCCCACGCCCGGGGCCGCGTACATCGTCTCGAACATGTCGTCGGCGGTCGACCGGAGCCAGTCGTCGAACCGCTCCACCGGCCGGCACCGCTCGCGCAGCACCGGATCGCCCAACGTCCTGATGGTAAGGATGGCCACCCGACCCCCCTCACAGGTGGGGCTCCGCCTCCACCCGCGTCACGATGCCCCGCTCGGCCAGCTCCCGCGCCCTCCGCCCGAAGGCGGCCACGCGGTCGGGCTCGAGCGCGAGCAAGCATACCGTCGCCTCCCCCGCCCGGGAGTCGAGCAGCGTGACCGGCCGCAGCGCCGCGAGGTGCGAGGGGAGCTCGGGCCCGCCCACCACGCGGAACACCGCCGAGCCGACGGGGAAGCCGGCCTCCGCCCGCCGGCGAGCCTCGGCGCGGTGGAAGCGCTCGGGTCGCCCCGTGACGAGCGCCTGCACCGCCTGGTCGTTCGGGCGCCGCGTCTGGACGATGACACGGCCGGCAGGTCGGGCCCAGCCCGCCGCCTCGAACCAGGTCGCCACGGCCCGCTCGAGGGCCGAGAGCCCCGGCCGGCGCGCGGCGAGGTCGGCGTCGAGGATCGCGACGAGATCGAGCCCGAGGGGACCCATGTCCTTCACCGCCTCCACGCCGCCGACGAGGACCTCGGCCGGCCCGGGCGGCCTCGGGGGATCCTCCGGGCCGATGCGCGCCACGGGGACCTGCGCCACAGGCCTGGCCCACTCCTCCACCCGCTCCGCGCCTCCGCGCACGAGGCCGAAGTCGCCCGCGCCGCAGGCCGCGCAGCGTCCCTCGGTCCCGCAGACCGCGCAGCGGACCACCCCGGAGGCCCGCCGCAGGACGCCGCCGCAGGCGGCGCAGGCGGCGGGCTCCCCGCAGGCCCGGCACACCCGGGCGACGCCGTACCCCGGCAGCGGCTCGTAGAGGAAGCCCCGCCGCACCGAGCGCAACGCGGCGAGCAGCCGCGGCGCGCGGCCCTCTGGGCCTGGGGCGACGACCTCCACCGGCGGCCAGCGCCGCCCGGCCGGCTCCACCCGCACCGCCTCGAGGACCGAGGTCTCCGCCGACGGGAAGAGCGCGGCGGCCACGGCCACCGCGCCCTCGATGCGGGCCCGGGCCACCGCCACGTCCCGGACGTGGTGGTAGGGGGCGCGCTCCTCCCGATGACGCGCGTGGCTCTCCCGCGAGACGTAGATCAGCCCGAGCTGGGGCAGGGGCGCGAACACCGCGGGGCGCGTCCCCACGACCACCCGGTACCGCCCCGCCGCGATCTCGAGCCAGCGCCGGTAGCGGGCCCGGCGATCGCCCCCGAGGAACGCCGCCGCCTCGGACCCGAAGGCCTCCAGGACGGCGGCCGCCGTCGCCGGCAGCGGCTCGGCCTCGGGGACCACGAGGATGGCCCGTCGGCCGCCCGCGAGGGCCGCGGCGACGCACGCGACCGCCACGGCCTGCTCGTCCTCGGGCGCCGGCCGCACCACGAACGTCCCCCCGCCGCCCCCGGCGAGGGCGTCCCACAGCTCCTTCCCCCTGCGGTAGCCGGCGAGGACCGCCGAGGCGCCGGCGGCGGCGACCTGCGCGGAGCCCGCCGCGCTCCCCCGGCTCGCTCCGCTCGCCTCGGGGACCCCGCTCCGGTCGACCCCGCCCTCCCCCGTGCGCTCCTCGCCCGCCACCCTGGGCGGGACCATCGCGCCGAGCACGGCGGCGAGGGGCGCGACGTACCGCTCCGAGATCCACCGGGCCAGGGCCAGGCGCCGCTCGTCGAAGAACCGCACCGGCGAGAGGACCCGCAGCACCGGCAGCGTGCGCTCGGGCACCTCCTCCGCGGGCCCGAGCACCCAGCCGCGGACGAGGCGACCGTGGAAGCGGACCTGCACGAGGGAGCCGACACCGGCGCCCAGGCCGGCGTCGAGCTCGTAGGTGAAGGGGCGATCCAGGGCGAGCACCGGCCGGTCGATGCAGACGGCGACGGGGCCCGAGCAGACGGCGGGGCTAGGAGACGGCGCGGCGGAGCTCATCCGCGCGATCCACGGCCTCCCAGGCGAACTCCTTGCGCCCGAAGTGGCCGTAGGCGGCGGTCTCCTTGTAGATGGGCCGCCGCAGGTCGAGGGCGCGGATGATCGCCGCCGGGCGGAAGTCGAAGGCCTCCCACACGAGGTCGACGATCCGGTCCGGGTCCACCTGCTCGGTCCCGAAGGTGTCCACGGCCAGGGAGACCGGGTGCGCCGTGCCGATCGCGTAGGCCACCTGGATCTGGAGCTTGTCCGCGAGCCCCGCGGCGACGAGGTTCTTCGCCACGTACCGCGCCATGTAGGCGGCGGAGCGATCCACCTTCGTGGGGTCCTTGCCCGAGAAGCACCCGCCCCCGTGCGGGGCCATGCCCCCGTAGGTGTCCACCACGATCTTGCGGCCGGTGAGGCCCGTGTCCGCCTTCGGACCGCCGATCTCGAAGCGGCCGGTGGGGTTCACGAGGATCCGGACGCCCTCGGCGTCGAGGTCGAACTCGCGCAGCACGGGGTCGATCACCTCGGCCTCGATGTCCGGCTTCAGGAGGGTCTCGACGTCCACCTCCTCGCGGTGCTGGGCTGAGATGAGGATCGTGTCCACCCGCACGGGCCGGCCGCCCTCGTACTGGATCGTGACCTGGCTCTTGCCGTCGGGCCGCAGGTACGGGATCACCCCGGCCTTGCGCACGTCGGCCAGGCGCTTGGTCAGCCGGTGGGCCATGGCGATGGGGATGGGCATGAGCTCCGGGGTCTCGCGGACGGCGAAGCCGAACATCATCCCCTGGTCCCCCGCGCCGAGCGTGTCGAGCTCGTCGCGGGAGTGGCCCTCGCGGTGCTCCAGCGCGTCGTCCACGCCGCGGGCGATGTCGGGGGACTGCTCCTGGATCGCGGTGAGCACGCCGCAGGTGTGCCCGTCGATCCCGAAGTTGGCGTCGGTGTAGCCGATCTCGGTGATCGTCTCGCGCACGACCGAGGGGATGTCCACGTACTCGGAGGTCGTGATCTCGCCGGCCACCATGACGATCCCGGTGGTCACGAGGGTCTCGCAGGCCACCCGACCGTCGGGGTCCACCGCGAGGATCGCGTCGAGGATCGCGTCCGAGATCTGGTCGGCGAGCTTGTCGGGATGGCCCTCGGTGACGGACTCGGAGGAGAAGAGGTACGCCCGCTTCATGTCCGCCGGAGCATAGCAGCCGGCCCTCAGGAGGTGAGCAGCCCCGCCACCCGATCCCAGATCGCCCTCGCGAGCTGGGTCTTCGTCCACTCCCTCAGGGGCTCCTCGGACCCGTCCGCGCCCACGATGGCGGCCCGGTTCGTCTCCGAGCCGAAGCCCGTGCCGGGGCGCCCCACCTCGTTCACCACGAGCAGGTCGAGCCCCTTGGCGGCGAGCTTGGCGCGCCCGGTCTCGAGGAGCTCCGCCTCGGCCCCGGCGGTCTCGGCGGCGAAGCCCACGAGCACGAGTCCCTCGGGGCGGGTTCGGCCGAGCTCGGCGAGGATGTCGGGCGTCGGCACGAGGCGGAGCTCGGGCGGGCCCTCGTCCTTCTTGAGCTTCGCGGGCGCCGCGCGGTCGGGGCGGAAGTCGGCGACGGCGGCGGCCATGACCACGGCGTCGGCGCCCTCCGCGGCCGCGAGCACCGCGCCCCGCATCTCCTCGGCCGTCTCGACCCGGACGACGCGAGGTCCCGGCGGCGGCTCCACCGTCCCGGGGCCGAGCACGAGGGTCACGTCGGCCCCGCGGTCGAAGGCCTCCTTCGCGATCGCCGCCCCCATCCGTCCGCTCGAGCGGTTCCCCACGAACCGCACGGGATCGATGGGCTCCCACGTCGGCCCCGCCGTCACCACCACCCGCCGCCCCGCGAGGTCGCGGCCCGAGGCCGCCACCTCCTCGGCGGCCCGGAGGATCTCCTCGGGCTCCACCATCCTCCCGGGGCCCTCGTCCCCGGCGGCGAGGGGCCCGGTGGCCGGCCCCACGAGGCGGACGCCCCGCGCCTGCAGAGCGGCGACGTTCGCGCGGGTCGCGGGGTGCTCCCACATCCCGGTGTGCATCGCCGGCGCGAGCACGATCGGACAGGTGGCCTCCAGGAGCGTCGCGGTCAGGAGGTCGTCGGCGATCCCGTGGGCGAGCTTGGCGAGGGCGTTCGCCGTGGCCGGGGCCACGATCGCGAGGTCGGCCTCGCGGGCCAGGGCCACGTGCAGGACGACCCCGGGCTCCTCGAACAGGTCGATGTGCACGGGCTCCCCGGTCAGGGCGGCGAACGTGTCGGGGCCCACGAACCGCGTGGCGGCCCGCGTCATCACCACGCGGACCCGGGCCCCCGCGGCGACGAGCAGCCGCGCCAGGATGCAGGCCTTGTAGGCGGCGATGCCCCCGGTGACGCCGAGCAGGACCCGGCGCCCGGAGAGCGGGCTACTTGGGGCCAACCCCTTCGGGTCGCTCGGCGTAGATCTTCCCCTCCGCGATCTCCTCGAGGGCGATGGAGAGCGGCTTGCTCCGCAGGCCGGACTCCACGAGCGGCGGCACGAACTCCGCGCGTCCCTCCCCGAGCTGGTTGTAGTAGGAGTTGATCTCCCGCGCGCGCTTGGCGGCGAGGATCACCAGCGAGTACTTGGAGTCGACCTGGGCCAGCAGGTCGTCGATCTTCGGCTCGATCATGGGCGCGTCGTTCCTCCGCTCGGCGTGGGGGACCCCTCGATGATAGCAACGAGGCGGTCCACCGCGCGCTCGAGGTCGTCGTTCACCACGACGTGGTCGAAGGCCCCCCGCTCGGCGAGCTCGCGCTCGGCCGTCGCCAGGCGCACCGCCAGGCGCTCGCCCCCCTCGGTCCCGCGCTCCCGCAGGCGCCGCTCGAGCTCGGCCATGGAGGGCGGCTCGATGAGCACGAGCACGGCGCCCGGCTCCCGCTCCCGCACCTGGAAGGCGCCCTGCACGTCGATCTCGAGCACGACGTCCTTCCCGGCCGCCAGGGCCTCCCGCACGGGGGCAGCGGGCGTCCCGTAGCGGTGCCCGAAGACCTCCGCCCACTCCAGGAGCTCCCCGGCCTCGACGAGGCGCGAGAAGGCCTCCTCGGAGACGAACCGGTAGTCCACCCCGTCCCGTTCGCCGGGACGGGGTGGCCGGGTGGTCGCGGAGACCGAGACGTGCAGGCGCGGGAGGCGTTCCCGGAGACGCCGGACCAGGGTCCCCTTGCCGACCCCCGAGGGGCCGGCGAGCACGAAGAGCCTGCCGCGCGGGTCGATCGCGCTACTTCTTGGAGAACTCGGCGAGCAGGGCCTCGCGCTGCTTCGCGCCGAGGCCGCGCATCCGGCGGCTCGCGGAGATGTCCAGCTTCTCCATGATCCGCGTTGCCCGGACCTTCCCCACCCCGGGCAGCGACTCCAGGACCGTGGACACCTTCATCTTGCCGATGGTGTCGTCGTCGGTGTTGTCGAGCAGATCCTTCAGCGTGCGCTTGCCGGACTTCAGCGCCGCCTTGAGCTCGGCCCGCTTCCGGCGCGCCTCGGCCGCCTTCTCGAGGGCCTGCTTGCGCTGCTCGTCCGTCAGGGTGGGTAGCGGCATGCGTCGCTCCTTTGCTCGTCGGGGTCGGAAGCGACGCGAGTATAGAGCGGTCCCTCGGCGCTCAGCAACGCGGGTCGCGTCCGCTACGGGGCGCTCCGACGCACGGTGGCGAGGATGCTCCGGGCCGCCCCCACCGGGTCTGGCGAGCCGGTGATGGGACGCCCGATCACCAGGTAGTCGGCCCCGGCCTCGAGCGCCTCGCGCGGCGTGAGGACCCGGACCTGGTCGTGCCCGTCGGTCCCGGCGGGGCGGATGCCCGGGACGACGAGGCACGGCTCCTCGCCGAGGACCTGCCGCACCGTGGCCACGTCCGGGCCCGAGACCACGACCGCGGTCGCGCCGGCCTCCACGGCCTCGAACGCGAGCGTCGCCGCGGAGACGAGCCCCTCGGCCTGGCTCGAGAGGACCGTGACGGCCGCGATCCTGGGCGGCGGGACCCCGGCCTCCTCGGCGCCCAGGGTCGCCCCCCGGACCGCGGCGGCGACCATCGCCTCGCCCCCGAGGGCGTGGACCGTGAGCATGGCGACGCCGAGCCGCCCGCAGGCCCGCGCGGCCCGCTCCACCGTCGTCGGGATGTCGTGGAGCTTGAGGTCCAGGAACACGGGGCCGTGGGCGGCGATCCGCCGCGCGGCCTCCGGCCCCGCCGAGGTGAAGAGCTCGAGCCCGACCTTGAGCATCCCCACCGCGCCGGCCAGGCGCTCGGCGAGCGCCGCCGCCTCCGCGAGATCCGAGAGGTCCAGGGCCACGACGAGGGGGTTCTCGGGACGCGGGATCACGCGGACCCCCCTCGCACCCGGAGCCGGCCCCGCAGGGCCGCCGGGCTCTCGAGCTGCTTGTCCTTCAGGTAGGCGAGGATCCCCCGGGCGATCTCCACGGGCGCCGCGGGGTCCACGAGCATCGCGGTGCCCACCTGGACCGCCCAGGCCCCCGCCAGGAGGAACTCGACGGCGTCGGCGCCCGTCGCGATCCCCCCCGCCCCCATGATGGGCACCTCGGGCATCTCCCGGGCCACGCGATGGACCGCGGCGAGGGCGATGGGCTTGATCGCGGGCCCGCTGAGCAGCCCGACCGGCGCCGCGAGGCGCGACCGGAGCCGCTCGGCGTCCACCGCGAGCCCCGGCACCCCGTCGATCAGGGTGAGGCCGTGGGCGCCCGCCCGCACGCAGGCGCGGGCCGTCTCCACGAGGTCGGGCTCGAGGAACGGGAGCTTGGCGAAGACGGGGAGGCGTGACATCCGCGCCACGGCGCCCACGACCTCCACCGCCCGGTCCAGGCGTGCCGCGAAGGGACGCCCGCGGCCCCGCTCCTCGTCCGGCGCGCCCAGGTACACCTCGAGGGCCACGACGCCCGGCCGGTGCCGGAGGCGGCCGGTGACCGCGAGGTACTCCTCGACGCTCGAGCCGGCCACGGACACGACGACCGGCACCCCGGCCTGCTCGAGCCGGGGCAGATCCTCGGCGAGGAACCCCTCCACCCCGGGGTTCTGCAGGCCGATCCACGAGACGATGCCGGCCGCGGTCTCGGCCACCCGCGGCGTGGGCCCACCCCGGCGCGGCTCGAGGGTGAGGCTGCGGGTCACCACCCCGCCGAGGCGTCGCAGGTCCACGAGCGTGGGGTCGCGGCCGGTCCCCAGGCACCCGGAGGCGGCGAGGACCGGCAGGGGGAAGGTGACCCCCGCGAGGTCCACGACCATGCTCGGCTTCACCCCGGCCACGAGCGCACCACCGGGAAGCCCTCGGGCGGGGTCGGAGCGAGCTCGGGCTCCTCCCCCATCCATCGGTCCCACAGGATCCTCGCGGGGTTGAACACCGGACCCTCCGTGCACGCCCGGAGGTGGTCGTACCCGGACCCGTCCTTGCGGGCCACCGGGACGACGCAGGAGAAGCACTGGCCCATCCCGCAGGCCATCCGCTCCTCCACCGCGACCTGGGCGGGCAGCCGCCGCTCCATGCACACCTCGGCGACCCGCCGGAGCATCTCCCGGGGTCCCGCCGCGTACAGGACCTGGGCCCCGGTCGCGTCGAGCACCTCCGGGAGCAGCTCGACGACGCTGCCCCGCTCCCCCATCGAGCCGTCCGCCGTGGCGATGCGGATGGTCTGGGCCAGGCGCTTGGCCTCGATCGGCTTGAACACGTGCTCCTGGGTCTGCCCGCCGATCAGCATGTCCACCCGCTTGCCCTGGGCCCGGAGCTCCTGCGCGAGGAAGGAGATGCTCGCGCCCCCGCGCCCCTCGTACACGAGCAGGCAGTTCGTGAGCCGGGCGGGGTAGGCGAAGGGGCGTCCGAGGGGGCCGATGATGTCGAGGAACTCGTGCACCCGCACCTCCGCGAGCCACCGCGTCCCCTGCCCGCTCGGATCCACCACGAACTCGAGGGTTCCCGCCCAACCGCCCCGCCGGGAGGCCTGGTGGATCGCGAAGTGCCGGCGGAGCAGGAACGCCCGGTCCGGGGGCATCGCCACGGAGAGGAACTGGCCCGGCCGGGCCCGATCGGCGATCTCTGGCGCGACGACCGTGAGCGAGTGGTAGACGCCGACCCGCCGGGTGCTCAAGACCTCCGCTCGGACCCGCTTCACGCGCCCTCCTCGGCCAGGGCCAGGGGGGGCTGCCACCCCGCGAGGGACCGGGCCTGCGCATGGTACTCCTGGATCGAGCGCGGGGAGCTCGAGCCGGCCCTGAGCGCCTCGATCCCCCGGAGCGCGGCGAAGACCCCCGGCAGCGTCGTGATGCAGGGCACGCGGGCCTCGGCCGCCGCCGTCCGGATGAAGTACCCGTCGGTCCGCGCCCCGCGCCCGAAGGGCGTGTTGATCACGAGGTCCACCTTCCCCGCCCGGATCAGCTCGGCCACGTTGTCGGGCCCCTCGCTCACCTTGGCCACCCGCTCCACCGGGACCCCGGCGCGCTCCAGCACCGCCGCCGTCCCCCGCGTGGCGAGCAGGCGGAACCCGAGCTGGGCCAGGCGCTGGGCCGGCAGGACGATGGCGCGCTTGTCGCGGTTGGCGACCGACACGAACACGGTGCCCGAGGTTGGCAGGCCCGCCCCCGTCGCCACGAGGGCCTTCGCGAGGGCCGCCCCGGGATCGGCGTCGATCCCCATCACCTCGCCCGTCGAGCGCATCTCCGGCCCGAGGACCGTGTCCACCCCCGGGAACCGGTCGAAGGGCAGCACGACGGCCTTCACCGAGGTATACGGGAGGTGGCGGTAGTGGCGGGGGTCGGGTGGGAGGACCCCCTCCGCCGCGAGGTCGGCGAGGCCCCGCCCGGTGAGCACGAGCGTCGCGACGCGGGCGAGGGACACCCCGATCGCCTTGGAGACGAAGGGCACGGTCCTCGAGGCCCTCGGGTTCGCCTCCAGGACCCAGACCCGCTCGTCCTTCACCGCGAGCTGGAGGTTCAGCAGGCCCCGGACCTCGAGCCGGCGGGCGAGGCGCCGGGCGATCTCCTCGATCCGGTCGAGCTCCCCATCCGAGAGCGTCGCCGGGGGGATCTGGCAGGAGGAGTCCCCCGAGTGGACCCCCGCCTCCTCGATGTGCTCCATCACCGCTCCGATGAACACGTCGGTCCCATCGGCCACCGCGTCCACGTCCACCTCGATCGCGCCCTCGAGGAAGCGGTCGATGAGCACCGGGTGCTCGGGGGCGACGTCGGCGGCGGCCGCGACGAAGCGCTCGAGCTCCTCGGCGTCGTAGACGATCTCCATGGCCCGTCCCCCGAGCACGTAGGAGGGGCGCACGACCACGGGGAAGCCGATGCGCTCGGCGATCTCCCGCGCCTCGGCGAGGGTGCGGGCCTCCCCGTGGGGCGGGGCGGGGATGCCGAGCTCCCGCAGGAGCTCGGCGAACTTGCCCCGGTCCTCGGCGAGGTCGATGGTCTCGGGCCGGGTCCCGAGCACCCGGAACCCCTCCCGCTCGAGCAGGCGGGCGAGCTTGAGCGGCGTCTGGCCGCCGAACTGGACGATCACGCCCTCGGGCCGCTCGGCGCGGAGCACCGCGAGCACGTCCTCGGCCGCGACCGGCTCGAAGTACAGGCGGCTCGCGGTGTCGTAGTCGGTGGAGACGGTCTCGGGGTTGGAGTTCAGCATGACCGACTCGTAGCCCGCCTCCTCCAGGGCGTAGGCGGCGTGGACGCACGCGTAGTCGAACTCGATCCCCTGGCCGATCCGGTTCGGGCCCGCCCCGAGGATCACGACCCGCGGGCGCGCGGCGGGCCGGACCTCGGTCTCCTCCTCGTAGGTCGAGTAGTGGTACGGCGTGCGGGCCGGGAACTCCCCGGCGCAGGTGTCCACGGTCTTGTAGACCGGCTCGATCCCGAGCGCCTCCCGGCGGCGCCGTACCGCCTCCTCCGAGCTCCCCGTGAGGGCGGCGATCCGTCCGTCGGACATCCCCATCCGCTTGCAGCGCAGGAGTTCGGCGGCGCCCAGGTCCTCGAGCGGACGGCCCCGCACGGCCTCGGCCTCCTCCACCACCTGCGCGATCTGGTCCACGAACCACGGGTCGATCCCGGAGGCCTCGGCGATCTCCTCCACCCTCCGCCCGGCCCGCAGGGCGGCCTCGACGAGGTGGAGCCGGTCCTCGGTCCCCCGGCGCAGGCGCTCGAGCGCGTCCTCCCCCGCCGGCCCGAGGCGCTCGCCGGCGAGCTCGAACCCCTGCTTCTCCAACCCGCGCCAGGCCTTGCCGAGGGCCTCCTTGAACGTGCGCCCGATCGCCATGACCTCGCCCACGGACTTCATCGTCGAGGACAGATGCGGGTCGGCCTCGGTGAACTTCTCGAAGGCGAACCGGGGGACCTTCACGACCACGTAGTCCAGGGTCGGCTCGAAGGAGGCCGGGGTCTCGCCGGTGATGTCGTTCGCGATCTCGTCGAGCCGGTACCCCACCGCGAGCAGCGCCGCGATCTTCGCGATGGGGAACCCCGTGGCCTTCGAGGCGAGCGCCGAGGAGCGTGAGACCCGAGGGTTCATCTCGATCACGACGCGCCGTCCGGTGCGCGGGTCCACGGCGAACTGGACGTTGGATCCCCCCGTCTCCACCCCGATCGCGCGCAGGACCGTGAGGGCGTCGTCGCGCATGTCCTGGTACTCGCGGTCGGTGAGGGTCTGGATCGGGGCCACCGTGATGGAGTCGCCCGTGTGCACGCCCATGGGGTCCACGTTCTCGATGGAGCAGATCACGACCCCGTTGTCCGCCCCGTCGCGCATCACCTCGAGCTCGAACTCCTTCCAGCCCGCGATGGACTCCTCGAGGAGGATCTCGTGCACCGGGCTGATCTCCAGGCTCCGGGCCGCGAGGGCGGCGAGCTCCTCGCGGTTCGCGGCGAACCCGCTCCCCCCGCCGCCGAGCGTGAACGAGGGCCGCACGATGAGCGGGTAGCCGATGCGCTCGGCCACGGCCAGGGCCTCCTCCAGGCTCGTCGCGGTGTCCGCGCGGGGCACCTCGAGCCCCGCCTCGAGCATGGTCCGGCGGAAGCCGCTGCGGTCCTCGGCCCGGCGGATCGCCTCCAGGCTCGCCCCGATCAGGCGGACGCCGAGCCGGTCGAGCTCGCCCGCCTCGGCCAGGGCCACCGAGACGTTCAGCGCGGTCTGGCCGCCCAGGGTCGGCAGCAGCGCGTCCGGCCGCTCCCGCTCGATCACCGCGAGGACCGACTCGGGGGTGAGGGGCTCGATGTACGTTCGGTCGGCGAAGCCGGGGTCGGTCATGATCGTGGCCGGGTTCGAGTTCACCAGCGCGACCTCGAACCCCTCGGCGCGCAGCGCCTTGCAGGCCTGCGTGCCCGAGTAGTCGAACTCGCAGGCCTGCCCGATCACGATCGGGCCGGAGCCGATCACGAGGATCCTCCGCAGGTCCGTCCGCTTCGGCATCAGCCCTCCATGAGGCGACGGAAGGACGCGAACAGGTGGCGGGAGTCATGCGGCCCGGGGGCGGCCTCCGGGTGGTACTGGACCGAGAAGGCCGGCACGTCGAGGCACCGCAGCCCCTCCAGGGTTCCGTCGTTCAGGTTCCAGTGGGTGAGCTCGATCCGCCCGAAGGGCGAGTCCACCACGGGGGGCGCCCCGTCGGTCGGCGCCCGGGGGGCGCCCCCGCCGTCCCACCCCGCGGGGTCCACGGCGAAGCCGTGGTTGTGGCTCGTGATCTCGACCCGGCCGGTCGTGAGGTCCTTGACCGGCTGGTTCGCCCCTCGGTGACCGAACTTCATCTTGTACGTGCGGCCGCCGAGGGCCAGGGCGAGCAGCTGGTGCCCGAGGCAGATCCCGAAGATCGGCACGCGCCCCAGGAGGGCCCGGCAGGCGGCGATCCCGTAGCGCGTGGCCGCCGGGTCCCCGGGGCCGTTGGACAGGAACACGCCGTCGTAGCCGAGGAGCTCCTCCGGCGGGGTCTCGGCGGGGTGGACCGTGACCTCCATCCCGTGCCGGGCGAGGAGCCGCAGGATGTTGACCTTGATCCCGAAGTCGTAGGCGGCCACCCGCAGGACGGGGCCGGCGTCGGTGGCGGCCGGGCCCACGAGCTCGCGGGCCTCGTAGGGGCCCGCCGCGGTCACCGTCCGCGCGAGGTCGGCGCCCTCCATGCCCGGGCTCGTGCGCACCCGCGCGAGGAGCGAGGTCGGGTCCAGGTCTTCGGTGGAGATCGCGCACCGCATCGCGCCCGCCTCGCGGATCCGCAGCACGATCCGCCGGGTGTCGATCCCCTCGATCCCCGGCACCCCCGCCGCCTCGAGTTCCTCGTGCAGGGTCCGCTCGGCCCGCCAGGACGAGGCCCGGCGGGAGGCCTCGCGCACAACGAACCCCGCGACCCGCACCCGGGCCGACTCGGGGTCCTGTCGGTTCGTGCCGTAGTTGCCCTGCTGAGGGGCGGTCATCACCACGATCTGGCCCGCGTAGGACGGGTCGGTGAGGACCTCCTGGTAGCCCGTCATGGCGGTGTTGAAGACGGCCTCGCCGAAGGCCTCGCCGGGCGCCCCGAAGCAGGTCCCCCGGGCGAGCGTGCCGTCCTCGAGGGCGAGGAGCGCCGGGCGGCTCACCGCTGCGCCTTCCCGTCGGCCACGACGAGCCGTCCCCGGTAGATGGTGTGCACGACCCGCCCGCGCAGGGTCCGGCCGATGAACGCGCAGTTGCGGCTGCGCGAGGCGAAGGGCGGCTCCACGACCCAGCTCGCGGCGGGGTCGAAGACCACGAGCATCGCCGGGCGGCCCGGCTCGATCGGCCCGCCGTGATCGGCGGCCCCGAGGAGCCTGGCGGGGGCCGTGGACATCGCCTCCAGGGCCCGCAGGAGCGGGACCTCACCCGGCTCCACGAGCTCGGTGAGCACGACCGCGAGGGCCGTCTCCAGGCCGATCGTCCCCGGCGCCGCCTGATCGAACTCGACCTCCTTGCGCTCCACCGGGTGGGGCGCGTGGTCGGTCCCGATCACGTCGATGGTGCCGTCGGCGAGGCCCCGTCGCAGCGCCGCCCGGTCCTCGGCGGTCCGCAGCGGGGGGTTCACCTTCAGGTTCGTGTCGTAGGTCACGAGGTCGGCGTCGGTGAGCGCGAGGTGGTGGGGCGTGACCTCGGCCGTGATGCGCACGCCCTCGGCCTTCGCCCGCCGCACGAGCTCGACCGAGCCCCCCGAGGACAGGTGGAGCAGGTGCAGCCGCCCGCCCGTCAGCCGGGCCAGGGCGAGGTCCCGGGCCACGACGATCTCCTCCGACTCCCGGGGCTTACCGGGGAGGCCGAGGATCGCCGAGTGCTGCCCCTCGTGCATCTGGCCCCCCTCGGCGAGCCAGGGGTCCTCGCAGTGCTCGGCGATCGCCACCTCGCCGAAGGCCAGGGCGTACGTGAGGGCGTTGCGCAGGAGCTGGGGGTTGGCCACGACCCGACCGTCGTCGCTGAAGACGCGCACCCCGGCCTCCACCATCTCCCCGAGCTCCGCGAGCTCCTCCCCGGCCAGGCCGCGGGTGATGGCCCCGACGGGGAACACGTCGCAGAGCCCGGCGGCCGCGGCGAGGTCGAGGACCTCCCGGATCACCGCGGCGTCGTCGGCCACCGGGTCGGTGTTGGCCATCGGCGCCACCGCGGTGTACCCGCCGAGGGCCGCCGCCCGGCAGCCGGTCTCCACGGTCTCGGCGTCCTCGCCGCCCGGCTCGCGCAGGTGCGTGTGGGGGTCCACGAGGCCCGGCGCGACCACGAGCCCCGCGCAGTCGAGCTCGAGCGCCCCCCGAGGCACCGCGTCCGGGGGCACCACGACGCCGTCGGCCACCCCGACGTCGGCGACCTCGTCCCGACCGGAGGCCGGGTCCACGACGCGACCGCCCCGCAGCAGGATCGCCTCAGGCATCGGACCCCACCCCCTCGGCCTTGCCCCCGAGGAGCAGGTACAGCAGGGCCATGCGGATCGCGATCCCGTTCGTCACCTGCTCCTCCATGACCGCCTGCGGGAGGTCGGCCACGTCCGACTCGATCTCGATCCCCCGGTTCATCGGGCCGGGGTGCATGATGAGGCAGCCCTCCGGCAGCATCGCCACCCGCTCCCTCGTCAGACCGAACCGGCGCGAGTACTCGCGCAGGCTCGGGAAGAAGCGCTGGCGCTGGCGCTCGCGCTGGATCCGCAGCAGGTAGCACACGTCGAGCTTGGGCAGCACCGCCTCGAGGTCGTAGGAGACGGCGACGCCCCAGGCCGGCGCCTCCGGCGGGATGAGGGTGGGCGGCCCGACCAGCGTGACCTCGGCGCCCATCTTCACGAGAGCGAAGGAGAGCGACCGGGCGACGCGGGAGTGGAGCACATCCCCGACGATCGCCACGCGCAGCCCCTCGAGCCGCCCGAGGCGGTCCCGCATCGTGTAGAGGTCGAGGAGGGCCTGGGTCGGGTGCTCGTGGGTGCCGTCGCCGGCGTTCAGGACGCTCCCCCGCACCCACCGGGTGAGAGTGAAGGGGGCGCCGCTCGAGGCGTGGCGGATCACGATCGCGTCGGCGCCCATCGCCTGGAGCGTGAGGGCCGTGTCCTTCAGGCTCTCGCCCTTGGCCACGGAGGTCCCGCTCGTGGTGAAGTTGATCACGTCCGCGGACAGGCGCTTGGCGGCGAGCTCGAAGCTGATCCGGGTCCGCGTGGAGTTCTCGTAGAAGAGGTTCACGACCGTCCGACCCCGCAGGGCCGGCACCTTCTTGATGACGCGCGTGCCGACCTCGCGGAAGGACTCGGCCGTGTCGAGGATCCGGACGACGTCCTCCGCGGTGAGGTCGTTGATGGAGAGCAGGTGCTTGTTCATGCGGACCCCCCCGGTTCCTCCACGTACACGGCGTCCTCGCCGTCGAGCTCGCGCAGGCACACCCGCACGACCTCGTCCCTGCGGGTCGGCACGTTCTTGCCGACCGAGTCGGCGCGGATCGGCAGCTCCCGGTGGCCCCGGTCCACGAGGACCGCGAGCTGGATCGCGCGGGGCCGGCCCAGGTCCACGAGGGCGTCCATCGCCGCCCGGATCGTCCGGCCCGTGTAGAGCACGTCGTCCACGAGCACGACCACGCGCCCGGTGATGTCCGTCTCGATGCGCGTCTCGTGCACCTCCGGGGCCTCGGCGCGCATCCCGATGTCGTCGCGGTAGAAGGTGATGTCGAGGACCCCCACCGGCGGCGCCTCGCCCTCGATGCGCTCGATCTCGCGCGCCAGGCGCCGGGCGAGGTGGTCCCCCCGGTTGGCGATGCCGACGAGGGCGACGTCGCGTGCCCCGTGGTTCCGCTCGAGGATCTCGTGGGCGATCCGGGTGACCGCGCGCCGGATCTCGTCCTGGTCCAGGATCCGGGTCGCGCTCACCGCGAGCGCCCCCGGATGCGACGAACGCCCGGCCGCGGGTGCGGCTGGGCGCGCTCCGTGCTGCTCATCCTCACGCTCCCTTCCCGGCCTCACGGGACCGGACTTAAAGGGGAAGTCTCCGGGCGGAAGGATACCGCCGCACGGGCCGGTCGGCACGCCGGTGTCCTAGACTGGACGTGATCCCCGAGCGGAAGGTGGGCACATGCCAGGACCGAGTGAGTGGCTCGTCGTCGCGATCGTCGCCCTCGTGGTGATCTTCGGCGCGAAGAAGATCCCCGAGATGGCCCGGTCCCTGGGCCGCGCCCAGAGCGAGTTCAAGAAGGGCCTGCGTGAGGGGCAGCAGGAGCTCGGCGAGACCCCGCCGGCGCAGCCGCCGCAGCAGCCGCCCACCCAGGCCGAGCAGGCGAGCCGGTCGAGCGGCGAGGCGGGCGGCGAGCGGTCCGAGGGCGGCGAGGGCTCCTAGCCCCCCGCCCGCTCCCGGGCCACCGCCCCGAGCACCCCGTTCACGAACCGCCCCGAGTCCTCGGTGGAGAGCTCCTTCGCGGCCTCCACGGCCTCGTCGATGGCGGCGGCCGGGGGCACGTCCGGTCGGTGCAGGAGCTCGTAGCAGCCCACCCGCAGGATCGTCCGGTCGAGCGAGGGCATCCGATGCACCGGCCATCCCTCGGCGTGGGTCTCGAGGACCCGGTCCAGCTCCTCCAGGTGCTCGGCCACGCCCGCGACGAGCTCCCGCGCGAACGGGAGCACCTCCCGGCCCGCCTCCTCCCACCCCTCGAGGGCCTCGAGGGGGTGCTCCCCGAGGACGTCGGCCTGGTGGAGGATCGCGATCGCCTGGCGCCTGGCGCGACGGCGCCCGCGCACGGCTACTTCACCCGCTCGATGTACTCGCCCGTGCGCGTGTCCACCTTCACCCGCTCCCCGGGCTCCACGAAGAGCGGGACCTGGATCTGCAGGCCGGTCTCCAGCACCGCCGGCTTCATCGCGGCCGTGCGCGTGTCGCCCTTCACCGCGGGCTGGGTCTCGGTCACGGTGAGCACCATCGAGGCCGGGAGCTCGACGGCGATCGGGTTCCCCTCGTGCATCGCCACGGTCGCGGTCTGGCCCTCGGCGAGGAACCGCTCGGCGCCCCCCGCGACCTCGACGGGGACGGGGACCTGCTCGTAGGTCTCGAGGTCCATGAACACGAGGTTGTCGCCGTCCCGGTAGAGGTACTGCATCTCCTTGCGCTCGACGATGGCCAGGCCCACCTTCACGTCGGCGTTGAAGGTCCGCTCGATCACGGCGCCGGTCCGCACGTTCCGCAGCTTCGTCCGTACGAAGGCGCCGCCCTTGCCGGGCTTCACGTGCTGGAACTCGATCACCTGGAACAGCACCCCGTCCAGGTCGAGCGTCATGCCGTTGCGCAGGTCGTTCGTGGACACGCTCATCCGTTCGTCTCCTCGGGTCGGTTCGGCGCTGGAAGCATAGGGCCGGCGCAGCCCGCCTTCACGGCCCCACGTCGAGCAGCTCGCGCGGGGACCGGCCGAGCACGACGGGGCCCTCGGCGGCGACGAGCACCATGTCCTCGATCCGGACGCCGCCGAGGCCGGGCAGGTAGACCCCGGGCTCGATCGTGACGATCGCCCCCTCCGGGAGGACCTCCTCGAGCGGCGCGTCGGCCCGCAGGAACGGGACCTCGTGGATCTCCAGGCCCACCCCGTGGCCGAGGCCGTGGGGGAAACCCTCCCCGAGCCCCGCCCCCTCGACGACGCCGCGGGCCGCCCGGTCCACCTCGCGCAGGCTCGCCCCCGGCCGCGCCGCGGCGATCCCCGCGGCCTGGGCGGCCGCCACGACCTCGTGGACCTCCCGCAGACGGGGCCGCACCGCCCCGAAGGCCACGGTGCGGGTCATGTCCGAGCGGTACCCGTCCACGGTCGCGCCCATGTCCACCTTCACGACGTCTCCCCGGGCGAGGGCCCGATCGGTGGGGCCGTGGTGCGGCTCGGCGGCGTGCTCCCCGAAGGCGACGATCGTCTCGAAGGCGCGGTCCTCCGCGCCGGCCCGGCGCATCGCGACCTCGAGCTCCAGGGCGAGCTCCCGCTCGGTCAGACCCTCCCGCAGGCCGCCCAGGACCACCCGCTCGAAGACCTCGTCCGCCACGGCCTGGGCCGCCGCGATCCGCTCCCGCTCCTCGGGGTCCTTCCTCGCGCGCAGCCGCTCCACGAGGCGATCGGTGGGCACGAGCTCGATCCCGCGCGCGGCCTCGGCCAGGCGCGACCACCCCCCGTAGGTCAGCCCCTCGCGCTCGAAGCCGGCCCGGGCCGCCTCGAGGTCCGCGAGGGCCCGGGCGAGGTGCGGCGTCGCCTCGTCCCGGTAGATCCGCCGCTCCAGGTCGGGGCTCTCCTCGGCCGCCTGCGTCTCGTAGCGGCCGTCGGTGAGCAGGATCGCGCCGCCCCGACCCACCGCGAGCTGGCCGTTGGAGCCGGTGAAGCCGGTGAGGTACCGGACGTTCGGCAGCCGGGTCACGAGCACGGCGTCGAGACCGAGCTCGGTCAGACGCTCGAGCAGGCGGGCGCGCCTCAGCGCGTGATCCACCCCAGGGCCTCCAGGGCCAGGTGGTAGCCCCCGACGCCGAACCCGGCGATCTGGCCCCGGCACACCGCCGAGATCACCGAGCGGCGCCGGAACGGCTCCCGGGCGTGCACGTTCGTCTGGTGGACCTCGATGACGGGCAGACCGCTCGCCTCGATCGCGTCGCGGAGAGCGTACGAGTAGTGCGTGAGGGCCCCGGGGTTGGCCACGACCGCCTCGAACCCCTCCGCCGCCGCCCCGAGGAGCCAGCCGACGAGGTCCCCCTCGTGGTCGGACTGCCGCCAGGTGACCTCGTGCCCGAGCTCGGCGCCCCGCCGGGCGACCTCGTCCATCACCTCGGCCAGGGTCCGCTCGCCGTAGCGCTCGGGGTCCCGTCGCCCGAGCGCCCCGAGGTTCGGCCCGAACAGGAACAGGACCTTCATCCGCGGCCCCCCACCGGGGCCGGCGCCCCGAGCTCGACGAGGACCTCCCGGACGAGGGCCTCCGGCACATCCTCCACTACCCGCGGCCGCCCCACGTCCTCGAGCAGGACGAACCGGATCCCGCCCGCGTACTTCTTGTCCAGGTGCATCGCCGAGAGCACCTCCTCCACCGGCGGGAGCGGCCCGCCGGTCTCGAGGCCGAGGGAGGCGAGGAGCCGTACGTGCCGGGCCTGGAGCCCCTCGGGGGCGAGCCCGAGCCGCTCCGCGAGGCGGGCCGCGAAGCGCATCCCGATCGCGATCGCCTCCCCGTGGGACCGCCCCCGGAACGCCTCCAGGCGCTCCAGGGCGTGCCCGAGGGTGTGCCCGTAGTTCAGCACGAGGCGGACCCCGGTATCCCGCTCGTCCCGCGCGACCACCCCCGCCTTGGCCCGCACGCACCGCGCCACGAGGTCCTCGAGGACCTCGGGACGGCGCTCGAGCACGGGCGCCGGATCGCGCTCGAGGACGGCGAGGAGCTCGAGGTCGAGGGTCAGGCCGTACTTCGCCACCTCCGCCAGGCCGGAGCGATACGCGCGCTCGGGCAGGCTGGCGAGCGTGGTGACGTCGGCCAGCACCGCGATCGGCTGGTGGAAGGCGCCGACGAGGTTCTTGCCCTCGGGGAGGTTCACCCCGGTCTTGCCGCCGATCGCGGCGTCCACCTGCGCCGTGAGGGTCGTCGGCGCCTGCACGAAGGGCACGCCGCGCATGTAGGTGGCGGCCACGAACCCCGCGAGGTCCCCCACCGCCCCCCCGCCGAGGGCCACCACCGGGTCGTCCCGGTGGGCCTCCTGCACGGCGAGCTGACGCAGGACCGCGGTGTAGACGGCCAGGGACTTCGCCTCCTCCCCCTCGGGGACGCCGAGGTGCACGACCTCGAGCCCCGCCGCCACGAGGCCCGCCGAGAGCGCCGGCAGGTATCGCTCGGCCACGGCCGCGTCCGCCACCACGAAGGCGCGCTCGGCCCGGGGCTGCGGCGGGAGGAGCTCGCCCGCGCGCTCGAGCACCCCGGCGCCGACGACGACCTCGTAGGCGCGCCCGGGGACGGGGACCGTCACCCGGACCAACGCAGCAGCTCCTCGCGGATGCGTCCGGCCACCTCCTCGGGCGTGCCCGAGGCGTCCACGACGTGGGCGGCGAACTCCCGGTACAGGGGCTCCCGCTCCCGGTACAGCCGCTCCAGGTCCTCGGGGCGGCGGATAAGGGGGCGGTCCTCGGCGGGACGGACCCGCTCGCGCAGGACCTCGAGGGGCACCGAGAGGAACACGACCTCGCCGGTCGCCCGCAGCGTCACCCGGTTCGCCGGCTCCAGCACGACGCCGCCCCCGCAGGAGACCACGGCGGCCCCGCGCGTACTCACCTCGGCGAGGGCTGCGGCCTCGAGCTCACGGAAGCGGGGCTCCCCCTCGCGCTCGAAGATCTCCCGGACGCTCGCGCCGGCGGCCCGCTCGATCTCCGCGTCGAGCTCGACGAAGGGGACCCCGAGCATCTCGGCGAGGACGGGCCCCACGGTGGACTTGCCCGAGCCGGGCATCCCGACGAGGTACACGATCACGGCAGCCCCTCCACGTAGGCGCGCAGGTTGCGACGGGTCTCCGCGAGGGAGTCCCCCCCGAACTTCTCCAGCACCGCGTCGGCGAGCACGAAGGCCACCGCCGCCTCCCCCACCACGCCCCCGGCCGGCACCGCGCACACGTCGGTCCGCTGCCGGATGGCTTTCGCCGGGCGCATCGTGGCGAGGTCCACCGTCGGCTGGGGCCGCGGCACGGTCGCGAAGGGCTTCATCGCCGCCCGCACCCGGATGGTCTGGCCGGTGCTCATCCCGCCCTCGATCCCCCCGGCGCGGTCGCTCGCCCGCGCCAGTCGCCCGCCCCGGAGCACGATGGCGTCGTGGGCCTGGGAGCCCCGGCGAGCGGCCTGGGCGAGGCCGTCCCCGACCTCCACCGCCTTCACCGACTGGATGGACATGAGGGCGGCCGCGAGCCGCGCGTCGAGCTTCCGGTCGGCCTGCACGTACGAACCGAGCCCCGGCGGGCAGCCGTACGCGAGGACCTCGAACACACCGCCCACCGTGTCGCGCTCGCGGCGGACGCGCTCGATCTCGGCCACCATCGCCTCCGTCGCCGCCGCGTCGAAGGCCCGGACCGGCGACGCGTCGATCGCGTCGAGGTCGGCCGGGGTCGGCAGCCGCCGCGAGCGCGAGGCGGCCCGGCCGATCCGCACCACGTGCGAGAGCACCGAGATCCCGAGCTCGGCCAGGAAGGCCTTGCAGAAGGCGCCGAGGGCCACCCGGGCCGCGGTCTCCCGGGCGCTCGCGCGCTCCAGGACGTTGCGGACGTCGTCGAAGCCGTACTTGAGGACGCCGGGGAGGTCGGCGTGGCCGGGCCGCGGCCTCGTGAGGCGCTCGGCCGGATCGGGCTCGCCCTCCACCGCCATGAGCTCGCGGTACTTCGTCTCCCACTCGGCGTTCGGGATCGTGACCGCGATGGGGCTGCCGAGGGTCCGCCCGTGGCGGACACCGGCGAGGATCTCCACCGCGTCGGCCTCCAGGCGCTGCCGGCCGCTCCGCCCGTACCCGAGCCGCCGCCGGGCGAGCTCGCCCGCCACCTCCTTCGTCGAGATCGGCACGCCGGCGGGCAGACCCTCGAGGATCGCGACGAGGGCCCTGCCGTGCGATTCGCCCGCGGTGAGCTGTCGGAGCACGGCCCCATCATAAGGAGCCGCACCCACCCGCCACCGCAGCGGGTGGCCCCGGGACCGGCCCGACCGCGCGGGGCCGGTCCCGGGGAGTTGGCGGAGGGTGGCCCCGCGGGCGCGGGACCACCCTCACCGTCCGGCGACCGCTCCCCCCGTGCGCGGCGCGCCGGCGCTCTCGTCCTACTTCCGCGCCACCTCGCAGAGCTCGAAGCTCTGGTCCCCGAACAGGAACCGGGCGCAGCGGCCATCGAGGATCTTCACGAGCTTGAAGCTCTCGGCGAACACCGCCCCCTCCTCCACCGTCCACACGCGCCCGTCCACCTCCACCTGGACCCGGGTGCGCTTCGCGTACACGGCGAGGAGCCGCACGTCGTGACCGCCGATCTGGATCTGGTCCGTCGGCGGCGGGCTCGGCGGCGTGGGCGAGGTCGTCGGGGACGTCGTGGGCGAGGTCGTCGGCGAGGTCGTCGGGGACGTGGTGGGGCTGACCCCGCCACCCGTCGGGCTCGGCGACAGACCGGGCGGGATCGAGAACGGATCCCGGTCCGCCACCGGCACGATGGGCGGCGAGGTCGTGCGGGGCGTCTCGGTGGGGCTCGGCGAGATGGTCGGCGTGCCCGTCCCCGGCGGCTCGGGCTCCGCCACCTCGCCTTCCCCACCGCGCAGCACGAACAGGAACAGGTACACGAGGGCGAGGGCGGCGACGACCCCGAGGATCATGAGCATCCGCTTGTCCCGGTCGGTGAGCGTCATCTCAGGCCTCCGTCCCCGTCGTCGGCCCCGGGCTCGAGCCCGGACCGGCGCTCGCGTCCGTCGTGTAGAACTCCACCGCGAGCTGCATCTGCAGCTGCTCGCCCGCGAGCGTGACCCCGCCGGTCTCGCCCTCGCCACCGCCGCCGGGCGCGATGCTCACGCTCGTGACCTTCGCCGCCCGCGGCAGGGTCTCCAGCCGGTACAGGAACTCCTGGAGCATGAAGTAGTCGCCGGTCACCACGATCTGGCCCGGGATCGTGGAGAAGCTCCCCGAGGGATCCGCCGCGGGCGTGCCGGGCGAGAACTGGAAGAAGTCCACACCCGCCCGGTCCGAGGCCGACTGGAGCAGGCGGAACAGACCGGGCAGGTCCGCCGTCGGCGGCACCTTGGCCTCGAGGGCCCGGATCTCGCGCTCCGTGCGCTCCGCCTGGGCCTGGGCGTCCTGGAGCGAGCGGAGCTGGGTCCGCAGGGTGATCTCCTCGTCCTGGGCCGCCTGGAGCTCCTCGCGGGCGCTTGAAACCTCGCGCATCTTCGGCAGCACGAGGAAGAAGACCATGAGGAGGGCGAGCGCGGCCGAGCCACCGGCGGCGATGAGGACGGGTCGGGCCCGCATCATCCGGCCTTCACCCCCCCGCGGCCGCGCTCCGTGGCGGCCTCGATCGTGAGGTCCACCCCACCGTCGAAGGTGTAGATCCTCGAGTAGGGCGACTCCTCCGAGGCGTTGTTCACCCAGGGGTTCACCCAGCCGCGGACCTGCTCGAGCCGGGTCAGCCAGCCCGCGATGGTCCGCGTCTCCTTGGCCACGCCGGAGAACGTGACGCTCCCGATCAGGCCCGTGGCCTGGCCCTCCTCGGGCGCCCCGATCACGGTCCCCGTCGGCGCCGTGATCTGGCCGGAGAGCTGGGTGAGGTACGACTGGTCGGGGATCACCCTCGAGACGTCGAGCAGGACGCTCGCCCAGGAGACCTCGTTCGCGTAGAGGGTCTCCACGAGCCGCTGACGGTCCTCGAGGGTGGCCTGGAGGTCGGCGAAGGGCTGGAGCTCGGCGATCTGCGAGCGCAGCCCGGCGTTGGCGGCCCGCTGGTCCTCGAGCTCGCCCCGCACCGAGGCGAGCTCCATCGTCTGGGAGACGTAGAACAGGCCGATGAGCGCGAGCACGACCACGCCCGCGCCGGCGACGAGCGCCGTCCGCCGGCGGACCTGCTGCCGCAGGCGGATCTCGGGGGGAAGGAGGTTGACCTGACTCACGAACGCCTCCGTCCGGGGATCGCGAGCCCGACGGCCACGGGCAGCACCGGCTCGGTCTCCGCCGCGGCCTCGGGCGTCTGGTCCAGCTCGGACTTGACCTTCTCGAACAGGCGGCCCCGGTCCACCGGGACGGGGATCCGCTCCTGCAGGACCTCCATGAAGCCCTCGAGCTTGGATCCGCCGCCCACGGCGAGGACCCGGGCGATCCGGGCCCCGGGCACCTGGGCCGCGTAGAACTCGAGCGAGGAGCGGACCTCGTCCACGAACGCGCCGAGCCGCGTCGTCGCGATGCGGCGAACGTCCTCGAGGCTCGGTCCGCCCTCCACCTCCTGGCCGCGCTTCAGCTGCTCCGCGACGTCCTCCTCGACCCCGAGGCCGCGGGCGATGGCCAGGGTGATGTCGCGCCCGCCCGAAGGGAGGATCCGCACGAAGCGCGTCACGCCGCGGTCGTGGACGCAGATCACCGTCACGTGGGCCCCGACGTCGAGGATGGCCTCGTCCCCCGGCCGCTCGAGGTCGAGGGGCACGTCCGAGGTCCCGACGGCCCGCACGACCGCGAAGGCCGAGAGGTCGATCCCGACCGGCTGGAGCTTGGCGCCCAGCGCGGCCTGCACCAGGGCGTCGATCATCGCCTTGTGGGCGGCGGCGAGGAGGATCCGCACCATCCGCCGGCCTCCCTGCTCCACCTCGCCGAGGAGGTCGAAGTCGAGCACGGCCTCCTCGACCGCCATCGGGATGAACTCCTGCACCTGGAAGCCGAGGGAGGCCCGCAGCTCCTTCTCGGGGAGCCACGGGAGCGCGATCTCACGGACCAGCACGCGCTGGTTGCCCACGCCGAGGTGCACCTGTCGCCCCTTCACCTTGGCGACGCTCCAGAGCTCGCGCAGGGCCTGGGAGACGAGCTCGGGCTGGCGGACCTCCCCCGCCTCCACGGCGCCCGGCGGCAGCGGCACCTGCGCGGCCCGGACCAGCACCGGGACGTCGCCCGGCACGACCTCCGCCACCCGCACGGCGGTCGAGCCGACGTCCACCCCGATCCTCGTCCTGGCCACGCCTACGCCCCCTCGACCTCGACCGATCGGGCCGCGAGGTACCGATCCACGTCCGACTCGCGGATGCGGTAGTTCTTGCCCACGCGGATGGCCGCCAGCTGCCCGCTCTTGATCAGGCGGTAGACGGTCATGTTGGAGACCCGCATCGTGGCGGCCACCTCGGCCACCGTGAGCAGGCGGTCGCCCGCCTCCCACACGCTCCGGGTCCTCCTCGCCACCTCAGCCCCCTACACCGACCGCTCGGACAGGTACCGGTCCACGTCCGACTCGCGGATGCGGTAGTTCTTGCCCACGCGGATGGCCGCCAGCTGCCCGCTCTTGATCAGGCGGTAGACGGTCATGTTGGAGACCCGCATCGTGGCGGCCACCTCGGCCACCGTGAGCAGGCGATCCCCGACGAACGGCCTCCGCTTGCTCATCCGTCACATCTCCCACGCTTGCAACATCTTCAACAACTCGCTCATGTTCAACATCCGCATCCTGCGCCCCTCTCCCTGCCTGGGACGCGGAAGCTAACAGGCGCCACATCCGTAGTCAATAGGCTCACGTGACTACTTTCGGCACGGTAGGCCAAGTTACATAGATGTAATTTGCACGAGTTTTCAGGAGTCACAGACGTCACACCCAGGGTCACGCCTCCCGCCAGCCGGGCTCGGTCAGGGCGTGAGCAGGCGCAGGTAGAGGTCCGCGACCTGGGGCGCGACGAACACCGCGGCCGCGGCCCCCGCGGCCAGGAAGGGCCCGAACGGCACGGCCTGCTTCCTCGAGGCGCCCGCCGCGAGCGCCACGAGGGCCCCCACCCCACCGAGGAGGATCCCGAGCCCCGCGGCGACCGCCACGTACCGGAGCCCCAGCGCCCCGAGGACCAGGCCGATGAGGGCCGCGAGCTTCACGTCCCCCATCCCCATCCCCCTCGGGGAGATGAGCGCGACGACGAGCAGTCCGCCGCCGTAGGCGAGGAAGCCGATCCCGGCCCGCACGAGATCCAGGTCCGCCCCGGCGAGCCGCGCGAGCGCCAGGTAGGCCGCGCCGAGCCCGAGCGACGGGTACACGATCCGGTTCGGGAGCCGTTTCGTCCTCGCGTCGATCACCGCGAGGGCGAGCAGGACGGCGAGGAAGGGGGCGAGCAGGACGGCTCGCCAGGGATCGGGGTGCGAGAGCGCCGCGGCGACGAACAGCGCCCCCGTCCCGAGCTCGAGGAGCGGGTAGACGGGCGAGATCCGCGCGCCGCAGGACCAGCACCGACCCCGGAGCAGGAGCCAGGAGAGCACCGGCACGTTGTCCCGCGCCCGGATGGGGCTCCCGCAGGAGGGGCAGCGCGACCGCGGCCGCACCACCGACTCCCCTGCCGGGACCCGGTGCACGAGGACGGTGACGAAGCTGCCGACGGCGAGCCCGAGGGGGAGGGCGAGGGCGACGCGCAGCCAGGTCTCCGGGGCCATCGTCCCGGCAACGCTACCGCAGGCCCGTGCGCGGGAACGCGGCTACGACGCCACCTCCCGGATGTAGGCGATGTCCTGGTCGAACCCGACGATGTTCTGGCCCGGCACCTTCACCGGGAGGTAGTTCATGGTGAAGTTGTTCCCGATCTCGACCTGCTGGCCGATCACCTGGCCCTGGAAGGCGGAGTTGTTGTTCTCCATCGTCACCTTGCAGGGCGAGTAGACGATCGCCGAGACGTGGCTGTCGAAGGCGGTCAGCTGCCCGATCCGGACGTCCTGCGTGGGGCACGAGGGCGAGCCCGAGTCCGGGTAGGCGCTGATGATGTGCAGGTACTTCGTCCCGCTCACGCCGTTCCAGGTGGAGCGCTGCGAGAAGTACACGCCGCCCCGGGTGATGATCGCGAGGTTGTCGTTCAGCTGGATCGTGGCGTTGTTGGACATGTCCAGGGTGCACGTGGCGTCGATGTAGACGACCGTGGCACCCACGTTCCGCCCGCTGAAGCCCGTGCCGGCGTACGCCCCGGTGTTCTGGATGTAGTCCCTCGCCGCGGTGCAGCTCGTGAAGGTCTGGAAGTTCGTGTACGGGGGATCGGCGTTCGCCCAGTCCGAGGGCACGTACCGGATCTCGGGGAACGGCTGCGAGGGCGGGGGACCGAGGGTGCAGGTCTGCTGCGCCCCGCCCGCGATCCTGTTCGCGCCGGTCACCGTGGTGCAGTAGTAGCCCTTGCCCCCGGCCGCGCCCTTGAGGACGGCGACGGAGGACTGCGAGGACTTCAGATCGCCGTCCACGATGACCTGGGAGTGGTCCAGGGTCACCGAGTTCAGGGCCCACACCGTTCCGTAGACGTGGACCTGGGTGGCGAGCGTGGCGCTTCCCGTCGGCACGTAGATGTTCCCCTTGATCGTCTCCAGGCCCGAGGGCACGTTGAAGTCGCCCTCCAGCACGTAGACGTTCCCGTCGTTGCCCAGGTACCCGTTGATGGTGAACCGGTTCGTGAAGGTCGTGCTGGAGTTGGAGACCACGGCCCCGTCGAACCCCGCGATCACCGGCGAGAGCACCACGAACGTCTCCATGGTCCGGGCCGCCCGATCGTTGGACGCGCCGACGGAGCGGATGAGCGCCGAGCGCGGGTACGACGAGCTGGAGAAGGGCGGGTGGATCACCGTCGTCCCCTCCTCGTCGGCGTAGTAGGTGAGGGTGACCTCGAAGGTGGAGCCGCCCGGCCCCGAACCCACCGTGCCGCTCAGCGTCTCCGACATGGCGGAGATCCCGCCGGGCGGCTTCGTGAGGTAGCTGTAGGCCTCGTTCAGGCCGGCCTCCGAGGCGCTCACCGACTGCACCCGCTTGCGGTCCAGGCCGCTCTGCTCGCTCTGGTGGATGGCCAACTGGATCACGGTCACCCCGAGCAGGAGCACGACGAACGTGACGAGGAGCGCCATCACCATCGCCATCCCGCGCTCCTCACGCAGCCGCACGAACATGTCCTCTCGCCTCCTCACGCGGGCACCTGCGCGCACACGTTGACCGGGTAGTCGTACGAAGTGTTCCGGCCCGTGAGCGACGCCTGGATCCGCACGGTCTGACCGGGCCGGTTCGCCAGGTCCTCGTTCACCGCGAGTGACACGTTCACCGTCCGGCCGCCCTTCAGGGGGTCCGCCTCGAGGGTGAAGGCCGGCTCCGAGAGCGCGCGGTTCACGATCCCCGTGGCGACCACCCGCCACGCAGTGGCTCCCGCCGGGTTGGAGGGCGGCCAGTACCGGACGAGCAGCCGATCCTCCGCGTCCACCTGCCACAGGGCGCAGAGGTATCCGCCCCGGGTCGGCGCGTTCGACTGCGTGTACACGCGCAGGGTGTAGCCGGGCAGGCACCCGTCGCAGGAGCTCCGGCCGTTGTTCTCCAGGGCGGGGTCGTAGAGCACGTTCCCCGAGCGGATCTCCCGATCGAGCTGCTGGATCGCGAGGCGGGCCTGATCGAGGGTGCTGCTCAGCCGCTCCTGGTCCACGACCCGTCGCTGCACCGAGGACAGGGTGCTCGTGAAGACGAGGGCGACGATCCCCAGGATGAACATCGCAACGAGGAGCTCCACGAGCGTCATCCCCTCCTCGCTCCCCCAGCGGATCGTGCGGGCGCGCATCAGGATCCCTCCAGCGGCGCCGGCGCGTAGATCCCTCGCGCCTCCATCGTTCGGAGGTTCACCGTGATCGTGAGGTCGACCTCGGTGACCCCGTTGATCTGCACCTGGTACCGGAGCGAGAGCCTGGGCGGCGTCGCCTGCGCGCTCGCCTCGGTGCGGCTCAGGTCCCCCGCGCCCCCTACGGTGCTCGCCGTCGCCGTGGCGGCCGCCGCGACCGAGCCGGGGACCACGGAGATCATGACCGTCACGGTCTCGCCATCCACGGTCCCGGTGGCGGTGACCGACGAGGCCTCGAGCGCGGCGACCAGACCCCCCGAGGTCGCCGAGAGGCTCGAGTACCCCGACCCGTTCCAGTAGTAGACGGTCCCCGCGGTAACGCTCGCCGAGGGCGCCGGAACCGCCGATCCGCTCGAGGACGAGGCGAGGACCTGGCGGCCCACCGGCGCCGCCACCTGGTCCGCGTACCCAACGATGGACACGAGGTACCCGTTCCAGGGATCCGTCCCGCCCCAGTTCGCCGGCGCGGGGATCCCCGACGGCAGCCCGCCCAGGTTGATCGTCCCCAGGCGGCGCACCGCGGACTGCTCGAGGCACCCGTCCGCGCCGCTCGCCGGGGCGCACCCGGCGAGGCTCGGGTACATCGTCGAGGTCTCCGGGTACAGGACGTGATCCACGAGGCTCTTCGTCGGCGCGCTCGGCTCGGCCACCCTGGCCAGGACGGCGGTCCCGATGGGGACCTCGTCCACGTTCAGGTCGAGCGTGGCGCTCGCCGCCGCCCCCTGCTGGAACCGGGACGCGGCGCAGGCTCGTCCGTCGCTCTCGTTCGCGTCGGGCGAGGGCGGACAGACGTTGACCGCCCCGGCCTCCGTCGTGGCCGCCGAGCTCGCCGCGTCCCCCGCCCCCGCGCTCAGGCTCACCCGGTTCTCGCCCCCGGTGCTCAGGCTCGAGGAGGTGGCCCCGGAGTACGTGCTGCTCTCGTACCGGCTCATGGTCGGCGAGCCCGGGTCGGTGTCGGCCGCCGCCGTGACCTCCGTCGTCCCGCCCGCGGTGCGGGTGCCGGAGCCGTCCACGAGTTGGAGCCCCGTCGGGGTGAAGCCCGCCTGGGCATGGGTCGTCTGCTCGTGCTGGACGCTCGACTCCACGGCGCCGACGAGGAGGTCCCCGCTCACGAACGAGGTGTCCCGGACGCCGACGGCGCTACCCGAGGTCTTCTCGATGTGGATCTCGCCGCGGGGGACGGTGGCGGTGCCGAAGAAGAAGGGCTGGCACGGCGCCGCGTACGGGTGCGTCGTGGTGCTCCGGCACCCCGTGGGCGAGTAGAAGAGGCTCTGGAGGCGCACGAGCTTCGTCGGGTAGGCTCGGCCCCCCGTCCACGTCACGATCACCGTGACCCGGTAGGGGTCGAGGGCGGTGCAGGTCACGCCGTCCACCGTGGTGCAGTCGTTCGTCACGTAGGTCCGGATCGTGTACGTGATGCCGTTCTCCGAGACCGTGCGCTCGTGCGGCACGAGGGGGACGGTCGGGTTCATCGCGGCATCGCTGTGGACGACCTTCTCCCCCGAGCCGGGCACCGAGCCCGGCGTGCACGACAGGAACCGGTACGTCCCGGCGGGATCGTCGGAGCAGCCCGTGACGATGTTCGGGTCGCCCGCGAGATCGCTCGTGAGCATCCCCGTCTGGATCCTCGCGTAGGCGAGGCCCCGGACCTGCTCCATCGTGCCGTTCGCGAGGGCCGTCGCGCTCTGACGCTGCCTGGCGAGGGACTCGTAGCCGAAGCCGGCGGTGGCGGTGTAGGACAGGGCGACGAGGGAGGCGAAGATCACGGTGATGGCGACGACGGTCTCGAGCAGGCTGAACCCGTGCTCGGCGTGCAGCCGAGCCCGGACCTTCCAGGCGAGGTCGCGCGCGATGGCCATGCTCATCTCGAGCCCTTCCCCTCAAGCATCGGGCGGGTGGGGGTCCCCCTTGAGCCGGGCCGGCTCACCAGCCGCCGGTGCACTCGGCGATCGAGTCGACCTCGTCGAAGGTCTCGCCCCGCCCACGGACGGTCGAGGGGCTCCCGGGAACCTGGGCGAGGCAGAAGTAGGTGCCGCTCGAGGACAGGCCGACGAGCAGCAGCTCCTGATCCTCGTGGATGTGGATGGAGATCTCGCCGCGGCCCGGGCCGGCCGGGTCCTCGACCCAGGGGATCATCGGCTCCTCGATCTGGGCCTGCGCGAGCTCGAAGCCGGTCCAGTCCCGGGTCTGCGCGTAGTACGCGAGGGCCGCCGCGAGGCCCGTGCGCATGTCCGCCTGGATCGCCCGGTCGGCGGCGCGCGCCCGGGCGCCGAGGAACGTCGGGAGGGCGATGGCGATGAGCATCCCCACGACGAGGATGACCACCATGAGCTCCACGAGGGTGAAGCCCGCCTCCCGCGACGCGGCGTTGCGATCCATGGAACCCCTATCGGGCGTTCGGTCCCCGACCTTGACAAAGCGAAGGGGCGGCCTTCCGGCCGCCCCTTGCGCAGCGAACGCGAGGCGTCGGTGCCTACCAGCTCGCCCCGTTGCACTCAGCCAGCGTGTCCACCGCCGCGTACGAGGCGCCCGAGCCGTAGGTCGTCCCGACCTGGGGATCGTCCGCGATGCAGAAGAACGTCCCCGATGCGCTCTCGGCCACCATGAGCACCGCGTCGTTGGCCGTGGTGTCGCTGTCCGCACCGTCGTTGGCCGTGGTGTCGCTGTCCGCACCGTCGTTGGCCGTGGTGTCGCTGTCCGCACCGTCAACGACCCCGACCGCCACCTCGCCGACCGCCGGGTCCGCGAGAGCGATCCACGTCAGGGACGGCTCGAGCGCCTCCCCGTCGGTGTTGTCGAAGCCGCTGTAGGTGTCGTCGTCCGTGAAGTAGGTCTTCGCGGCCGCCATGGCGTTCCGGAGGTTCGACTGCGCGCCGCGGTCCTGGGCGCGCTGGCGGGCGCCGAGGAACGTCGGGAGCGCGATGGCGATCAGGATGCCGATGATCAGGACGACCACCATCAGCTCGATGAGGGTGAAGCCCTCGTCGTGCCTCCGGCGCTCCCACAGACGCTGGAGCATGGAGCACCTCCTTCCCACTCGCGCGCGCCCCCGTGGCGCGCGCCTCCTCCTGCATCGGCCGCCGCCCCGCGTTCCTTAAGCGGTCGCGCCCGCGGCCGTCGCGAATGACCCATCCGGGGTAGTCCGCCCCACCTGACCCCCTCGAAGCCGGCTCCACCTGCTCCCGGACGGCCTGCCACGATGGGCCCGGCTCGCCCCGAGCCGGCCCCAGCTCGAGGAGCGCTGGGTCGCCGAGCCCCAGGAGCCGCTTCCCCCGCTCACCGTGGATCGGATCCGCGGAACCCTCGAACAGGTCCGGCGGCGATCGTCGCCGAGCCCTCACGCGTAAAGGCGATCGGCCTCCGAGACCCGGCCGTTACTGGATCAGGTTGATGATGTTGAACATCGGCATGTACAGGGCGATGACGGCCGCGCCGACCGCCCCGCCGATGACGGCGATGAGCAGAGGCTCGATGAGCGAGGTGAGGGCGTCCACGGTCGCCTCCACCTCGGAGTTGTAGAAGGACGCCACCTTCTCGAGCATCGTGTCGACCGCGCCGGTCTCCTCTCCCACCGCGAGCATCTGCACGACCATCGGGGGGAAGACCGCGTGCTTGGCCAGGGGCTTGGCGATGGACTCGCCCTCGCGGACGCTTCCCTTCACGTCCTCCACCGCCCGGGCGATCACCTGGTTGTTCACGGTCTCCTTCACGATCTCCATGGCCTGGAGGATGGGGACCCCCGAGCGCAAGAGCATGCCGAACGTGTTCGAGAACCGCGCCAACGCGACCTTGTGGAACAGCGGCCCGAACACCGGCACCCGGATCTTCACCGCGTCCACCTGGGCCCGTCCCTGGGGCGTGCGCTTGTACCGGCGGAAGGCGTACCGGCCCCCGATCGCGGCGAGCACCACGAGCCACCAGTAGGTCCGCACGAGCTTCGAGGCCCCGAGCAGGAGCCGGGTCGGCAGCGGCAGGTCGCTCCCGAGGCTCGCGTAGATGGTCTCGAACTGGGGGACGATGAACAGGAGCATCGCCGCCATGATGAGGACGACGAGGATCACGACCACGATGGGGTAGGTCATCGCCGACTTGATCTTGCGGCGCAGCTCGACCTCGTTCTCGATCGTGGACGCGATGTCGAGGAGGACCTCGTCGAGGACGCCCCCGGTCTCGCCCGCCCGGACCATGGCCACGAACAGGTCGTTGAAGGCCTTCGGGTGCTTCTGGAGCGCGCCGGAGAGCGAGGAACCCTGCTCGACGTCGGTGCGGACCTGCACGAGGATCTTCGCGAGCTCCTTGCTCGCGGTCTGGTCGGCGAGGATCGCCAGGGCCCGCAGGATCGGCAGGCCCGAGTTCACCATCGTGGCGAACTGCCGGCAGAAGACCGCCAGGTCCTTCAGCTTCACCCGGCCCGGCCGGAGGTTGATCTCCATCCGCAGGCCGACGTTGGCCTTGCGGACCTCGACCGGGGTGAGGCCCTGCTCACGCAGCCGCCGGATGACCAGGTCCTCGCTGTCCCCGATCAGCTGCCCGGTGACGAGGTTCCCGGACCGGTCCCGGACCTTGTACTCGAACGTCGTCGGCATGGCCCTCCCGCTCCGCTAGTACTCGTAGCCGCCGACGGACAGCCCGACCGCCGCCGCGGCGCCGGCCCCGGCGTTGTAGCCGGCGCCCGCCCCGCCGATGAGCCGGTTGAGCTCCTCCGGGTCGTGGCAGCGCTCGTAGGCGACCTGCTGGGTGATCTTGCCCGCCTTCACGAGGTTCGCGAGGGCCTGCTCCATCGTCTGCATCCCGAAGCGCCCGCCGGCCTGCATGATCGAGTAGATCTGGTGGGTCTTGCCCTCGCGGATCAGGTTCCGCACCGCGGGCGTGCACACGAGGACCTCGACCGCGACCACCCGGCCCCGCCCGTCCGCCGTCTGCAGCAGCTGCTGGGTCACCACGCCCTGGAGGGTCGTGGCGAGCTGCACCCGGACCTGCTGCTGCTGGTGCGGCGGGAAGACGTCGATGATCCGGTCGATCGTCTGGGGCGCGTCCTGCGTGTGCAGCGTGGCGAAGACCAGGTGCCCCGTCTCGGCCGCGGTGATGGCGGTGGAGATCGTCTCCAGGTCCCGCATCTCCCCCACGAGGATCACATCCGGGTCCTGCCGCAGGACGTGCTTCAGGGCGCTCGCGAAGCTGTGGGTGTCGGACCCCACCTCGCGCTGGTTCACGATGCAGCTGCGGTGCTTGTGGAGGAACTCGATGGGGTCCTCCACCGTCATGATGTGGGCCTGCCGCTCCCGGTTCACGATGTCCACCATCGCCGCGAGCGTCGTGGACTTCCCCGACCCCGTGGGGCCCGTCACCACGACGAACCCCCGCGGGTACCGGGCGAGGTCCGCGACGACGCTCGGCAGCCCCAGCTCCTCGATCGTCTTGATCTCGTAGGGGATGAGCCGGAAGGCCGCCCCGAGCGAGTCCCGCTGGAAGTACACGTTCACGCGGAACCGGGCCTTGCCGGGGAGCTGGTAGCTCATGTCGAGCTCGAGCTCCTGCTCCAGGCGCTCCCGCATCCGCTGGGGCAGGATCGCGTAGATCATCCCCTGGAGGCCCTTCGGGGTCATGACGGGGTACTCCTCGAGCCGGACGAGGTCGCCGTGGAGGCGGATCGTCGGCGGCGCGCCCGCCGTGAGGTGCAGGTCCGACGCGCCACGCTCCAGGACGACCTCGAGGAGCTCGGGGATGGGGACCGCCACCTCCGGCTCGTCCGTCGCTGCGATGCTCATCTCACTTCACCACCCTCGCGATCTCCTCGATGGACGTGCGTCCCTGCATGGCCTTCATGAGGCCGTCGGCCCGCAGGTCGATCATCCCCTGCTCGAGCGCCACGGCCCGGATCGCCTCGGACGAGGCGCGCTCCACGGTGAGCCGCTCGATCTCCTCTGACATCGGCATGACCTCGTACAGACCGAAGCGCCCGCGGTAGCCCGTCCGCGAGCAGTACTCGCACCCCACCGGCCGGTAGAGCTGGTGGATCTGCTCCATCTGCTCGTCGGTGAAGCCGGCCTCGCGCAGCTCCTGCGGGTCCGGCACGTAGGGCTCCTTGCACTTGTCGCACAGCCGGCGGGCGAGGCGCTGGGCCACGACGCAGTCGATCGCCGAGGCGACGAGGAACGTCTCCACCTCCATCTCGATGAGCCGCGTGATCGCGCTCGGCGCGTCGTTCGTGTGGAGCGACGAGAGCACGAGGTGGCCTGTGAGGGCCGACTCGACGGCGATCATCGCGGTCTCGCGGTCCCGGATCTCGCCGATGAGGATGATGTCGGGGTCCGCTCGGAGGATCGCGCGGAGGGCCGAGGCGAAGGTGAGCCCGGCCTTGGGGTTGATCTGGATCTGGTTCACCCCCGGCAGGCGGTACTCCACCGGGTCCTCCACGGTGATGATGTTGCGGTCGGGACTGTTCACGATGTTCAGCGTCGCGTAGAGCGTGGTGGACTTGCCCGAGCCCGTCGGCCCGGTCACGAGGATCGCGCCGTAGGGCTTCCGGAAGGAGCGCTCGAACCGGCGGAACGCCGCCTCCTGGAACCCGAGCTCGGAGAGCTGGAGGAGGGCGTTGGACTTGTCCAGGATGCGGATCACGACCTTCTCGCCGTACACGGTGGGCAGCGTCGCGAGCCGCAGGTCCAGGTTGCGGCCGGACACCTTCATGCTGACCCGGCCGTCCTGGGGCACGCGCTTCTCGGCGATGTTGAGATCGGCCATCACCTTCAGCCGGCTGATGAGGCCGTTCTGGATGTTCTTCGGCGAGTGCATGACCTCGTGGAGCACGCCGTCCACCCGGAAGCGCACCCGGACGTCCTTCTCGGTCGGCTCGATGTGGACGTCGGAGGCGCGGTCGGCGACGGCCTGGGTCATGATCGCGTTCACGAGCTTGACGATGGGCGCGTCCTCGACCGCCGCCTCGACGTCCCCGACCTCGGCCCCCGGCTCGGTCTCGAGCTTCTCCGCGGCCTCCGAGGCGAGGGCCTCCACCTGCTCCCCCATCGCCGAGAACCGCTGGATGGCCTGCTCGATGTCGCTCGCGGTTGCCACGACGGGCTGCACGTCACGCCCCGTGAGCGTGCGGATGTCGTCCAGGGCGTAGACGTTCGCCGGGTCGGACATCGCGACGAGGAGCTTCCCGTCGCGCTCACCGATGGGCAGCGCGCGGTAGCGACGGCAGAGCTGCTCCGGGAGCAACGAGGCGAGCATCGGGTCCACCTTCGTCTCGGAGAGGTCCGCGAACTCCAGCCCCACCTGCTCGGCGAGGGCGCGGACGAGGTCGCGCTCCTTGATGTAGCCGAGGTCGATGAGGGTCCGGCCGAGCGCGCGCCGCGTCCGCCGGTGCTCCTCGAGGGCGCGATCGAGCTGCTCCTTGGTGAGGAGCCCCTGCTCGAGCAGGATCTGCCCGAGCTGCTTCGTCTTCTGCCTGGCCATCACCATGGCGAGCTACGCCCTTCGGTCCGGGTCGGCCTAACCATCGGCACCCTCGTCGCCCTCCTGAAGCAGCTTCGAGAACTCCCGGACGAGGGCGAACCGATCGATCGCCTCGTCGGTCCCCTCCCCCTCCTCGGGTTCCTCGGCGGGCCCGCCCCAGACGGCGGCGGGGGTGGCGGGTGGCGCCGGCGGCTCGGGCCCGCCGGCCGGGGTCTCGGCTGGCGGCGGGGCGTCGGCGGGGCT
>FWWM01002716.1_pt1 | contig 46491 bp, 51 predicted proteins | sample 2228351 | NCBI WGS metagenome assembly FWWM01 (sample SAMEA103939774, study PRJEB20133) | metagenome
ATAGTACTCGCCATAGACGAGTGTCAATCGACCGTCACTGAAGTCTTTAGGGAGTGCTTCCTTGAGGGGACATTTTCCCAGAATCGTGTGGTACACTCCACAATCTTTGATAGCCGTTTTCGGAATAAATATCGTCTGCTGCTTGTCCTTGCGGCTACGAAACTTGCATTTGCGGATTTTGCCGTCTTGTTTGTACTTCCTTTTGGCTTCCCGTACGGCTAGACAGGCATCCTTTACGGCAATCTTTTTGATTTGGTAGGGAACCGACTTAGCCCAATCCGGCAAGCTCCCAAGGATAACGGGAGCCACGGCCATCCACTGAGCCTTTGTATCCGACTGTTGCAGATATTCGATAGTTTTGTTGTAAACGTATCGGGAAACGCCAAACCATTGCTTGAGGAGCGCCCGCTGTTCAGGGTTTGGGAAGAGCCGGATTTTCCTAGTCCTTCTTGCGGTAGTCGCAAAACCCTTACCGTCGGGACGAGAAGAGGCAAGAGATGGCGAGAAAAGCGACTGTGAGTTAGGATTCTGGGCTGTAAACAGCTTGGTCAAGAACCACGATTGAGCCGCCGTTCTTGGCTGCCAGATACTCAAACAGTTCAAACCCGTTGCAGCAGAGCTGGTCTCGATGGGCAACCACAATCGTGAGCTGATCTCCGCGCACAAGTCGTTCCAGTAGGGCTCGCAATCCTTTTCGCTTGAAGTTGAGGCCAGACCCAACGTCTTGGATGATTTCGGCCTTTGGGAATCGTTCCCGCATAAACTCAACTTGTCTGGCAAGGTCGTCTCGTTGCTTTGCAGAACTGACGCGACAGTAGCAAACAACGGCAGGCTGAGTTGTTCTACGCCGTAGGTAAGACTCGACGTTGTACAGTCGTTGTCCTGCTTCGTTGCGGATGCAATCGATCTTACCTTCATCTGCGTATTTTCTCAGCGTGTTTGGATGCAATCCCAGAAACTCAACCGCTTTTCTGAGAGGAACGTATGCCATACGACTAGCTTAAATGTTAGCTTGTGTTAGTAAATGGTAGCAAATCAATCACTGTTGATTAACCTCCGACTCGCCCCCAGAGGAGTATCGGTGAGCAGAAGCCCCAATGTAGCCTAGCTGGCTTTGGCCAAGTGCAGCACCACCCCCAAGCCAGTACCCATATCTTCAGGGGTGACTTTGCCATCATGGTTGCTATCAAGGGCATCAAAAACGGCATCACTGCCCAGCCACTCTTCGCGGGTAATAATGCCATCCCCATCGAGATCGTAAACGTGAAACAATTCCTCAGCGGCATGGGTGAGGGTGGCTTCCCCTTCAAGATAGGCTAGGCGTTTGGTGAGCAGCGCCTCTAGGGTCTCAAGGGCTTTAGTGAAGCCTTTAATCCCCTCCTCCAGTTTTTCACTGGCCATCGGATCGGCCGCGTGCATCTGGGCAAAGGTTGCCGCATCCATCGTGAGTTTCTCAATATCTAAGGTAGCGGCTTTCACTGGATCCAGCTTGCGGGTCAGCTCACCCGTTGTGTTTTGCAACTCCTGGAGAAGGGCTGGCGAAATCGTCAGTAAATCACAGCCTGCTAACTCGATAATTTCGCCAATGTTGCGGAAGCTGGCGCCCATGACTTCAGTCGGGTAGCCGAATTTTTTGTAGTAATTGTAAATTTGCGTTACCGAAATCACCCCCGGATCTTCAGCGGGAGCATAGTCCTTGCCAGTTTTTTTCTTATACCAGTCCAGAATCCGACCGACAAAGGGGGAAATGAGCGTTACACCCGCCTCGGCACAGGCGACGGCTTGGTGCAGCCCAAACAGCAGGGTCAGGTTACAGTGAATGCCCTCTTTTTCGAGAATTTCAGCGGCGCGGATGCCTTCCCACGTAGAAGCAATTTTAATTAGGACGCGATCGCGACTCACGCCTGCGGCTTCGTACTGGGCAATCAATTCCCGCGCCTTGGCGACCGTTCCTTGGGTGTCGTAGGAGAGGCGTGCATCCACCTCGGTTGAGACCCGACCGGGAATAATGTTGAGAATTTTGAGGCCAAAGGCCACCGCCAAGCGGTCAAAGGCAAGGGAGACAACCTCCTTCGCCGTTGCTGCCGAGCCTAGATCCGCTTTAGCCTTGAGCAGCGTTTCATCCACAATGGGCTGGTATTCAGCCATCTGAGCGGCAGCGGTAATCAACGAGGGATTAGTGGTGGCATCGCGGGGGGTAAATTTTTCAATGGCTAGAATGTCTCCCGTATCTGCAACCACGACCGTCATTTTGCGCAACTGTTCTAGCAGGTTCATAGAGACAGGTCTCCCAAACGTGTCCTCTCCATCTTAGTGTGGGGTTATGGGTGACCGTCGGCGTGCTGCCATAGCTGCACCAGCATCAGGAACTATAATGGATGGACGCACGTTTTTTGTCCTTCATCTATGAGTCGCGGCACCCTCTTCGATAAAGTTTGGCAGCAGCACACGGTGGCTACCTTGCCATCGGGGCAAACCCAGTTATTTATTGGGTTACATCTCATCCACGAGGTCACGAGTCCCCAAGCCTTTGCCATGCTGCGGGAGCGGGGGCTGAAGGTGCTATACCCTGAGCGCACCGTGGCCACAGTGGATCATATTGTGCCCACGGATACTATTGCCCGACCGTTGCAGGATGCCTTGGCGGAAGAAATGCTGCAAGCGCTGGAGGCCAACTGCCGCGAGCACAACATTCCCTTTTTTGGCATTGGTTCGGGACGGCAAGGGATTGTCCATGTGATTGCGCCGGAGCTGGGGCTGACGCAGCCGGGCTTGACGATTGCCTGCGGTGATAGCCACACCTCGACCCACGGTGCCTTTGGGGCGATCGCCTTCGGCATTGGCACAAGTCAAGTGCGGGATGTTTTGGCTACCCAAACGTTAGCCCTCAACAAGCTGAAGGTGCGCAAGGTGGAAGTGAATGGCACTCTTGCCCCGGGGGTCTATGCCAAGGATGTGATTTTGCACCTGATCCGGCACTTAGGGGTCAAGGGAGGTGTGGGCTATGCCTACGAGTTTGCGGGTACCACGTTTGCCCAAATGTCGATGGAAGAGCGGATGACGGTGTGCAACATGGCCATTGAAGGGGGGGCGCGCTGCGGCTATGTGAACCCCGATGAAACCACGTTTGCCTATCTGAAAGGTCGTCCCTTTGCCCCCCAAGGCGATGCATGGGAGCGAGCCGTGGCTTGGTGGCGATCGCTCCGCAGTGAGGCCGATGCTGAGTACGATGATGCCGTGGTTTTTGATGCGGCCAAGATTGCACCAACCGTAACTTGGGGAATTACACCGGGTCAAGGGGTAGGGGTAGATGAAACCCTGCCCCGATTAGAGGATCTGCCCGAGTCTGAACGCGCCCTTGCCCAAGAAGCTTACAACTACATGGGGCTACAGCCCGGTCAACCCATCCAAGGCACCCAAGTGGATGTCTGCTTTATTGGCAGTTGCACCAATGGCCGTCTCAGTGATCTGCGGGAAGCCGCCAAAGTGGTGGAAGGGCGGAAAGTAAAACCTGGAGTTAAAGCGTTTGTGGTGCCCGGTTCAGAGCGCGTGAAAGCGCAAGCGGAAGCCGAGGGATTGGATACCATTTTTGAAGCGGCAGGGTTTGAATGGCGCAACCCGGGCTGCTCGATGTGCTTGGCCATGAACCCCGATAAGCTGCAAGGGCGGCAAATGAGTGCCTCTTCTTCAAACCGGAACTTCAAAGGACGGCAGGGGTCAGCTGCAGGCCGGACGCTGCTGATGAGTCCAGCGATGGTTGCCGCCGCCGCCATTACTGGCGAAGTCACCGATGTACGCCAATTTCTCTAGGGGGAATGGCACAATACAAACAGAGGCGTTGACCCCAAGCTCCATGAACCAACAAAATTTGCTTCAGCAATTGCTTCTCATTGGTGTTGGCACCACCTCCTTAGTGGCCGAAAAGTTACGCCAAGTCAGTGACCAGTGGGTGAAGGAAGGGCGGCTCAATGCCGATCAGGCCAAGGCCATGGTAGAGGAGGTACTTGCTCACCTGAAGGAAGATGCCGCCACCCTTGACGAAGCTGTGCAGCGGCAAACACGCCAGTTCCTCGAAAGTTTGGGGGTGCCCCAGCAGTCGGAACTCGATGAATTGCGGGGACGCATCGATCGCCTTGAACGGGATGTTAGGGAGTTAAAAAATCGCTCATGGTAGTCTCCAGCGCTCAGTTGCGTCGTTTTGTTGGTTCACTGCTCTGTGGTATTGTCCTAGTAGTGGTATGGATGGTGACCGCCCTGCCGGCGATCGCCAGTGTGCCGCTGGAGGCATCAACGGAGGCGGCTGGCTTAATGAGTGATTCAACGGTCATCACTACCCCCTCGGGGTTACAGTACGAAGATTTGGTGGTTGGCACCGGCGCCAAACCCCAAGTGGGTAACCGGGTTACGGTTCACTACACTGGCACCCTCACCGATGGGCGGGTCTTTGACAGTTCCCGCGATCGCGGTCAGCCCTTTCAGTTTCAAATTGGCGTTGGCCAAGTCATTAAGGGCTGGGATGAAGGCGTTGGCTCCATGCAGGTGGGGGGGCGCCGTCGCCTGATTATTCCCCCGAATCTCGGCTATGGTGCGCGCGGTGCGGGCGGTGTGATTCCCCCCAATGCCACTCTGATCTTTGACGTGGAATTGCTGGACGTAAAGTAGTCCCCTTGCCCCCATGCCCAAGGCGAAGGTACTGTACATCTGTCGCGAGTGCGGTGCCGAATCGCTGCAATATTTTGGCCGTTGCCCCAGTTGTGGCCAGTGGAATACCCTCGATGAACAGGTAAGTACGCCAACGACGGAGGGGATCCCCCGGCGCCCTCAAGCGCCCCAACCCGTTGCCGCTAAGATGCTGGCCACAATTGAAGAAAAAGCTTACACCCGCTCCTCCTGTGGGTTTGGCGAACTGGATCGGGTATTGGGGGGCGGTATTGTGGTCGGTTCCCTTGTCTTGGTGGCGGGAGAACCGGGCATTGGTAAATCCACCCTTTTGCTGCAGATGGCGGCTCAGTTGGCCAGCCAACAGCGGGTGCTCTACGTCTGTGCTGAGGAATCGGGTCAACAGGTCAAGCTCCGCGCTCAGCGCCTTGGGGTGGCGGCAGCAGCGCAGCTCTATTTGCTAGCAGAAACGGATTTAGAAGTCATCCTGCAAGAGTTGGCGCACCTGCACCCCCAATTCGTCATCATTGACAGTATTCAAGCAGTTTATTTGCCACAATTGACGGCAGCTCCCGGATCGGTCTCGCAAGTGCGGGAATGCACGGCAGCCCTGATGCGCCTTGCCAAGCGGGATCAGATCAGCCTCTTTATTGTTGGTCATGTCACCAAGGAGGGAGCAATTGCTGGCCCTAAGGTGCTGGAGCATTTAGTGGATACGGTGCTCTATTTTGAGGGCGATCGCTTTGCCAGTCATCGTTTAGTGCGCGCCATTAAAAACCGCTTTGGTGCCAGCCAAGAAATTGGCGTCTTTGAAATGGGAGCCCAAGGCTTAGCGGAAGTGAGCAACCCCTCAGCCCTCTTTTTGGGCGATCGCGACCCCGCCCCCGGCACCGCCACGATTGTGGCCTGCGAAGGAACCCGCCCGCTGGTGGTAGAGTTACAAAGCTTAGTTAGCCCCACCAGCTATCCGTCGCCGCGCCGCACCACCACTGGCATTGAGTACAACCGCTTTCTGCAAATTTTAGCGGTGTTGGAAAAACGCTTAGGGATTCCCCTCTCGAAGCTGGATGCCTACGTGGCGACTTCCGGCGGCTTACAGGTAGCAGAACCCGCCGCGGATTTAGGTGTAGCCGTGGCAGTGGTGGCCAGCTTTCGCGATCGCTGGGTACAACCCCACACCGTCATTGTCGGCGAAGTGGGCTTAGGGGGGCAGGTGCGTGCCGTCTCGCAATTGGAACTGCGGCTGCGGGAGGCGGCCAAACTGGGCTTTCGCCGTGCCATTATTCCCCACAGCCAAGACTGTGCCGTTGCCGGACTTGAGATTTTTCCCGTGCAGCGCGTGGCCGATGCCATCGTTGCTGCCTTGGCACCAGTGGCAACAACCTCCTAGAAAGTTCTGAACTCCACCTGCGGCAAGGCTTGAGCCTGTAATTCGCGACCATTGCCCACAATCAGAGTGCGCCATATCTCTGGCTTCAGATGTTTGCGAGCCACCCGTTGCACATCAGCGACTGTCGCTGTTGTCACCGCTCGTTGATAGCGAAAGATAAAATCCTTGGGAAAGCCATAGTACTCATAGCGCAGGAGGCGGTTGAGAATTTGATTGCTGTCGCGAAAGTTAAACACAAAGGAGTTGAGGATGGACTCCTTGGCATAGGTTAACTCGGCAGCGCTAACGGGCTGCTGCTGCAGACGCTCAATTTCCGCTTGCAGCGCCCTTAAAAAGGTTGCCGTAGTCGCAGTCTGCGTTTGGCCGACGCCGTAGAAAACCCCTTCATAGTCAAATTCGGGACTCCAGGCCGCATAGACACTGTAGGCCAAGCCTTGGCGCGATCGCAGTTCATTAAACAGCCGCCCGCCAAAGCCATTGAGAACCCCGTTCAAAACGTAGAGGTGAAACACATCCGGGTCTCTGAGGGTGCCCCCCAACTGACCCGTGTAGATGTAACTTTGGGATAAATGGGGACGATCAATAACAACCGTCTTGGGGGTGCGATCCGCTTTAATTGGCGGCAGCGGCGGCAAGGGCGGTAACTGGGACGGATCCTGCCACTGGCCAAAAATCTTCTCCAGTTGCTGCTTCATCTGAGCAGCATCAAAGTCCCCTGCAATTCCGAGAATGCAGCGGGAGGGTACCAAATAGGTCTGGTAAAACTGCTGCACATCTTCTGGCTGAATGACCGCCAACGTTTCCAGCTCTTGGGTGCGGGCGTAGGGACTCTCCGCCCCATAGATGAGTTTGTAAAATTCCCGCTCCGCTTGGGCATTGGGTTGGTCATTACGCCGTTCAATAATTCCTTGGCGGCGTCGAATCGCCAGTTGAAAACGCTCAGGTTCAACAGCGGGTTCTTGCAGCATCTCTGCCACGAGTGCCAGCACAGCCTCACTGTGCTCCCGCAAACTACTGAAACTGAGGCGACCCATACTTTTGCCCACCCCTGCTTCAATCGAGGCCGCCCGATCCTCAAGCCACTGATCAATTTCGGCTGCTGTGCGGCGACGGGTGCCGCCCGTCCGTAATAGATCGCCGCTCACTTCGGCTAACCCCACTTGCGCAGGCGGATCCCAACGGTTGCCTGCCCGAAACAGCAGACTACCCCGTACCAAAGGCCATTCGTGATCCTCGAGTAAATAAACCACCATGCCATTGCTGAGCTGGAAGCGCTCCGTGGCTGGCAGTCGAACCTCGGGCAGGGGGGGTAAGGTTAACTCAGTGTAATGCTTGGCCGTCATGGCGCTGGCTGAACCACCCCGAAAAACGATCAGTCCCATCATCATAACCGCCAGGCAGAAGACTCCCCAGCGCTGTCGCCTCATCCTCAGCCCCCCCTCTGGTTCGCTGTTGTGCATGCCAACATGGCCTAGCAGCCCAACTATTCTAGCGACAATTCAAAATATGAAGTTTTGTTACAAAATTCTGTCCCTTGATGGTATCCCCTGCATAGAACACGCACGTCTTTAGGAGAACAGAGTAGGTGAATTGGAGAACTGGCCAATGCAACTCAGCACAAAGACGTACAAAACCACAGATAGCTTAGTGCCCCATTGGTCACACTTGTAAGGACAACGGAAGAACGCGCGTGATGAAAGTACCCCGTGCCGAGAATGATCGATTGGTAACGTTGCTGAGGTTTGGTGAGGGCGATCGCCCCCAATGGTATCGAGATCGCCGACTAGAGCGCTACCTGCACCAGCAGGGATATGCCTTAAACAGACCCCACGCAACCGCGCTCCTACTGGTAGGCCAGTTGCAAACCCAGCCAGCTCCTCCCCATGACCGCTATTGCACGTTGGCACTGTGTTGCTATCTGCAGGAGTGCCTGTGGCAGGTGGCCGAGAAGCTGAGTCGGTCTCGCTCCAATCGTGATTTCACTTGCCAAGATTATTTCCAAGCTGCCTACAGTCTCTTGGTCAAAGAGCTACCGAGTATCCTGAATAGCTTCGACTGTAACAAAGGTACCCTCAGCGGTTTTTGCTACCAGCGTTTGTATAACCGCGTGGACGAGTTTTACCACGGCACGCGCCAATCGAATTGGGGGTTGTTGCGAACCGCGAGTCAAAGACGTATCAGGGAAGCCTTGGGCAGATGGGGGTACGCCGGTCAACAGTTAGAGATGATTCGAGGCCTTGTCTATTCATGGCAACAGGTCACCACTGCTTCCCGAGAACCGGATACCGCTACCCTGTGCTTAGTGAGCCGCACTTACCACCAGTGTTTCCCTCACTTTGCACCCCTGACCCCTAGTGAAATTGACAAATACTTAAAAGAAACTATTCAAGCGCTGCGGCAGTACAACACGATAGAGGCTACAATCCCCCTAGCGCCAGAGGAGGAAGAAAAACTAGCAGATACCACCTCCTCCCTTTGGCAGAGCCTCCTCAGCCAAGAGCAACAGGCGCAGGTGCAGCAAGTTGTTACGCTCCTAGAGGCTGCCCTAAAGAACTTGGATGACACCAGCCGCCGCATTGTGTGTCTGTACTACTGCGAAAACGTCAACCAAACCCAAATTGCCCAGCAGCTTGGCCTCGGCGGGCAACACAAAGTCTCCCGCCTGTTGGCCAAGACCCGAAAATACCTTGTCAACGAATTAGTCACCGCCTTGCAACCGCAGTCTTTAACGGAGGACTTACTGCGGCAAGCGGCAAAGTTCGTTGACTTCTGGTTGCAGGGGTATTTTCAGTCGGCGTGCTCAGTTGCGCCCTGTCGTGATTCTTGTAGTAGAGTCATAACGACTTAAACACTGCTGTTGAGGTTTTGACTTGCTCTATAGAACTTGTCCCCTACTGACTTAGGTAACACACCATGACACTTCTATCTGCTTCTTTCCCTTTCTTACCCGATGTCCCCCTAATGGAGCACATTGAAATTCACCTTGCTGAGTGTAGCGCTGGCGATCGCCAGTGGATCGAGCGGGTAACAGCAGCAGCACGTCCCCATTGTCGTGGTCGGGTTTACCTAAACGCACTGGCTTACGTTGCTGCTAAAACGTGGTTCCAAGACATGGGTATCAGCGTCCAGCCCACCCACCCCGTGGATGAGTTGGAACTTCCCTGCTTCTGGGAATTTGTCAATGGCACTGCCCTCGACACCCCGATGGGGCGCGTTGTCCTCTTGCCGGAGGAGGTTTTGGATCTAGAAGAATGGCTCGTTCCCCGCGAGTGGCTAGATATCCCAGCTTGGCGGCCTGATTATTTTGTCGGGGTGCAAGTCCTGACTGATGAGGAGCCAGTGCAGATCAAGCTTTGGGGCTACGCCAGTGCCCCTGAAGTCGCTAGGGAGACCTACGATCCACTGCTGCACACCTACGCCATAGATCGCCAGCAAATGGTGGAAGATGTGGCGCTGCTGCTGCTTTTGCCGGAGCGGCAACCCCAGTCAATTCCCCTACCAGAGCCTGCACTGGTCTCAGCAGAAGTGATTGAAAAGATTGCTCAGGCGGAAATTCCCTTGCCGCGCTTAGTCCTTTCTCTTGACGAGTGGTTCCAGATCATCGGCCAGCCTCAGCACCGCATAAGCCTGTTTCTAGCTTGTCATCCGCGGCGATTGGGCTTGTGGCTGCGAGGGCGCGAATACGCTATTAGCCAAAGCCTACAAAGTGTCTGGCAGGAGCTCACGGCGGCCTTAACCCCCAACGCTTATTTGGGCTGGGGAAGTCTGCGAGGTACTGACTTACCCAAGGAGGGTAACGACGCTTCCCTTGCCACTGATACCCGCAAGGCGATCGCCAGCCAGCAACTGTTACGGCAGGTGCAGGCAAATAGGGATGCAGCAAACCCAGAGCTCCTCACATCCCTTAAAGCCTTGATTGCCGATCCCCCCAGTGAAGACATTCGTTGGCAAGCGGCTGAGTTACTGCACGATCTCAATACGGCTGATCCTACCGCTGGGTCTTGGAAAGTACGCCAAGTTGACCTAGGCGTGGAGTTGCAAGGCATCCCCCTTGCCCTCACAATGGCCGTCTTACCACGGGATGCGAGAACCGCTCACCTGTTTGTGCGGGTGACCCCCTTCACTGGCGACACCTTTTTGCCGGAGGGGTTAAGTTTAAGAATTATGACTGAAGCGGGGGATTGCTTTGCCAGCTTAACCAGTCGCACGGAAGATCAGGTTGTCCAGTACAAATTCTGGGGCGACAGCGGCGAAGCTTTTGGCGTCATCGTTGAATATGGCAGTGCTAGGATCACGGAAAGTTTTGTTGTCTAAACAACGCTTTTCCTGTTATTGATCCTGTATCTAGCTATTATGCAACAAATCTGTTTAGAGCTGAGTGCTCCCCCAGCCACCGATCAGTGCTTTGAAGGACGACTCCTCATCGGCTCGGATGACAAACTAGATACCCACGGTGTTTTACCCGTAGTCTTTCAGCCCCTAGGGCAGGTGCAGGCCGCCTATGAAGCTTGGGTAAAAGCTTATCAGAACTGCGCCCAAAGCACACGCCTCGGAGCGGTGGGCAACCAAATTACCAACATTTCTAGTCCTGCACCTCAATTGATCCAAAACTTAAGAGGAAAGTACCAAAGCTTTATAGAGTGTCTGCGCAACTGGCTTAACCAAGCCCGAGTCAATGACCTCTCTCACGACAGCGATACCAGCTCATCCTGCTTTGGCCTTAGCAACTTTGTGTTCAATCCTCTCGGCGAATCACGACACCTGTTTGTTCAAACGAACACCCTTGATCTCTGGCGTTATCCCTGGCACGAATGGCTCAGCTTACGGCGTCACCGGGATCTGGAGGTGGTCTTCATGCCCCGCTTCTATCACCCCCTAGCTAACCCTAATCGTGGGCATGGCAAGTATGGCAAAATTCGGGCTTTAGCCATTTTGGGCCAAAAGGATGGCCTCAACCTAAGTGGTGATTTGTGCCTCCTCAAGGCTATCCCAGAGCTGGAGGTGTACTGTTTAGATACCCCCACTCCCCAAGAATTCATCCGCCTGTGGCAAGAGCGATGGGACATTTTGTTTTACGCCGGTCACAGTGACAATGGTGTCATTGATCTCCACTCGCCCTTGGCGCTGCAACAGCTCTATCGAACCCTGCAGGAGGCGGTCAATCGTGGCTTACAGCTCGCCATTTTTAACTCTTGTCGGAGTATTGATATTGCCCAACAGTTGGTGCAACTGGGAGTGCCCCATGTCATTGCTATGCGGGAAGTCATTCCTGACCTCGTGGCTCAGCAATTTTTGCGGTATTTCCTGAGTAACTTTCAACAGAATGAGAATACGGATCTCTACACGGCAGTTGCCCAAGCCCGAGCCCAGTTGCGGGAACTCATCGGCATCGACACATACCTACCCGGGACTGCTGCTTTGCCTCTCATTTGTCGCCATCCGCAAGCACAACCGCTGACATGGAAACACCTCCAACAGGCTCAGCAAACAAATCCGACGATTTTGCAACCCATCACTCCGTCACCGTCGCCTGAGCTCCTCTTCTGGTGCCGATTACAACTTGTTCTCGCCCAGCAAGAGTTGCCCGCCCGCGAAAACAAGGTTTTTAACTACCCGACAGCTCAGCCTCTGCAAGAGCAACTCAGTTATTTCTGGCCAAGAAGAGTACCCCCACTGCGGGAACACTATCAACAACCCCTGCAAAACATTGTTTACTGGGCTTGTGGCTTGCCCCGTACCTTTGGTGCTTTTGAAAAGGCACCGCAGTTGCCGTTTTTCTTTGCTGCCTTGCAGCTCGATGCTGAGGCCACGTTGCAGCAGGTCGCACCGCAGCGAACCCACGCTTATTTGCAGGACGTTCTTCAGCAGCAGCAAGGGTTGCAGAGTACCCATGCGGCCATCCTGATCCTGCAGCGGCAGCCTAATGAAGTACACTTGCAGCAGGGATTAAAGGCTTTCGAGCAGGCGCTATTACCCAAAAAGCTAGACACTCAGCTCAAGGGGGCATTCATCGAACAACTGCGTCAGTTCCTATCCCAAGCACCCTCGCCCTTGTTAGAACTGGCTTGGCGCAGTACCCAAGGGGGCATTCTCAAGCAATATCTCCATGGACTGATGGGCAATTCTCAGGAACCACCCCCCCTGCGCCTTGCAGCGGCAACGGTTTTAGGGCTAGCAGGAGATCCCTATGCCGCTCAGTCTGCCACTTTGGCGCTATCGATTCTGCGCCAGTCCTCTTCCCTAGAGGATGTTATCGCGGCTGGCCGTTGTTTGCACTATCTGGGGGTGCGGCAGTGGGAAGTAGAGGCGCGACTTTTACGCTTCCTTGAGTGGGCAACGGTTCATGGGCATCAAGTGGCTCTTTGCCGTACCCTTGGCCTTGTGCAGGGCGGTCACCCCGTGGCGATTGAGACCCTAGAGCGGCTGATTCAACAGCAGGTTTATGACACGGACACCCTATTGACGGCAGTGGCAGCTCTTCAGCGGATTGCGCCTGAACATCCCTTACCGCAGCAAACCCTTAGAACTTTTGTGGTGAACGCCAAGGCGAAGAAGGATAGCATGGACTTCTATCAGGGACTTGCCCTCATGAGAAGCTTTCACTTTCCCATTGCGAGTTATCTGGATGCTGAGGTGGTTCGCTGGATGCGGGAGGAAATTGACCTGATGGCAGCGCGACAAGAACCTTACCTGCAAGCCCCCTATACGGTTCTCTGGTACTGCACTCGGAACTTGCCGTTTGGAGAAATTGCAAAAGAGTTTCAATAATTTAAACGGACTACTTCTGCTGAACTGAGGGGGAGTTTATCGAGAGCAAAAAGAAAAAGGGGTCGTCGCAATGACTGACCCCGCCTGCCGATTCCTCAGAGAGGAGAACACTAAGGTTTACTCTAAGCCAGATGAGAAATAATGTCAACAACTTGCAATAAGGCCGGCTAATTGCTTTGGCGAGAATCCCTCAATCCTCGACAATGGAGGAGGTGCTCGGACAACGGAACTATGCCCTCAGATCTGGTTTACCCCTCGACGCTGTTGCTCACTAGCTTATTGGCCATTGGCTTTGTTTTTTTTGTGCGGGCTTCGACCAAGGAGCGTTTAGAAACCAAAACGTGGGCGATCGCCCAACCCGCGGCAGAGGTAGGGGCATTACTCAAGCGGTATTTTCAACAGCGGGGATATGCAGTGCATAGCGCCAGTAGTGATGGCCGCGAGGTCACTTTTCAGGGCAAGGTAGCCGCCAGTCGATTTTTGGCGGCGCTGCTCTTTGGTTTAGCCGTTGCGGGGGCCACCTGTATTGCCTTGGCGCTGACGGTGTTGTTCCCTAGGGGAGGGATTTTAGCATTTGGGTTAGTGGGCTTGGCTCCCCTCGCGCCGTGGTTTTACTGGCGGGGTGCCCAGCGAGTAGAAACGGTTCATGTAGTTCTCGATCCGCAGCCGGAGCAAACGCACATTACCTTAAGGGGACATCGGGATGAGCTGATTGCCTTTGCTAACTATTTGGACACCGCAGCGGCATGAGGGCAGGACTGATGAAGGGTGACGAGTGTGTCACAATACCTCATAGGTTGCTGCATGAGGAGACCTATGGATACCCGCGCTTTTAAGCGATCGCTACACAGTTCTGAAAACTATCACCGTAAAGGGTTTGGCCACGGCGAGGCGGTCAACCAGCAGTTACAGGGAGAGTATCAAAGTTCCCTCATTCAGCAAATTCGTGCCAATGGCTACCGTTGGCAACAGGGGGATGTGACGATTCGTTTGGCGGAGGCTTTTGGTTTTTGTTGGGGGGTTGAGCGCGCGGTTGCTCTGGCTTATGAAACCCGCACCCATTTCCCCAGCGAGCGGATTTGGATTACCAATGAAATTATTCACAACCCGTCGGTGAATGAGCGGCTGCGGCAGATGCAGGTGGAATTTATTCCGGTGGTCAATGGCCTAAAGGATTTTAGCAAGGTTACCAAAGGGGATGTGGTCATTTTGCCCGCCTTTGGTGCCAGTGTCCAGGAGATGCAGTTATTGAATGAGCGCGGCTGCACGATTGTGGATACCACCTGTCCGTGGGTCTCGAAAGTGTGGCACAGTGTGGAAAAGCATAAAAAAGCGCAGTTTACTTCGATTATTCATGGCAAGTATAACCATGAGGAAACAATTGCCACGAGTTCTTTTGCGGGCACTTACTTGATTGTGCTCAACCTTGAGGAGGCGCACTACGTTTGCGACTACATCCTCCACGGGGGCGATCGCCAAGCCTTCATGGCCAAATTTGCCAAGGCCACCTCAGCCGGTTTTGATCCCGATTGCGACTTAGAGCGGGTGGGCATTGCCAACCAAACCACGATGCTCAAGGGAGAAACAGAGCAGATTGGTAAGCTGTTTGAGCGCACAATGATGCAAAAGTATGGTCCCGAGCAACTGAATAACCACTTCCAAAGCTTTAACACCATTTGCGATGCCACCCAAGAGCGGCAAGATGCCATGCTATCGCTCGTGAAAGAACCTTTGGACTTAATGGTGGTGATTGGTGGCTATAACTCCTCTAATACTACCCACTTGCAGGAGATTGCCATTGAGCATGGCATTCCTTCTTACCACATTGATGCGGCTGATCGTATTGGCCCTGGCAACCGCATTCAGCACAAGCCTCTGCATCAGGACTTAACGGTGGTAGAAAACTGGCTCCCCGATCGCCCAGTGACCATTGGAGTGACATCGGGGGCATCAACGCCAGACAAGGTGGTAGAGGAGGTGCTCGAGAAAATTTTTGAGCTCAAGGCACCCTGTTTGGTTTAGGGAACTTAGAGGTTACCGCGGCGTACAGCTAAGAGAAAGACCACCATTGGACCAGCAATAGCAATCATGGCGATCATCGTCAATTGGGCAATGACTTCAAAGTTAATGTTGGTGAAAAAGTCAATAATTCCGTTGAAGATTCCCATAGGTTCTCCCAAGCAATCAGCAGTAGGTCATTGTGGTTCTATTTTACGGCAGGTGGGGGCACTCTAAGCATGGCAACGTGGCAGTGTATGGAAGGTTGTGGTGCCTGTTGTTACCTAGACTTGGGCGATCGCCCCGAGGTGGCCACGATTCTCGACGATGACGAGTTTGCCCTCTATCAGTCCCTCATTGGCGAGGATGGCTGGTGCATTCACTTTGATCCTTTCACCCGTCGCTGTCAAATTTACGCCGATCGCCCGCGATTTTGCCGCGTCACACCGGAGGTCTTTCATGACCTCTATGGCATTACGGCTGAGGAACTAGACGAGTTTGCCATTAGCTGTTGTTGCGAACACATTAGCGATATCTATGGCGATCGCAGCCTAGAATTGCTCCGCTATCAGTATAGGGTTAGTCAGTCCTAACCATTAATTTTTTATTTTTATTCTTGTAATTCTTACGTATTTTTTGATCTCAACCCTTTGGAGCTGCCAACGGCAAGAACATGGACTATGTCTATAATTCTACGGATCAAAGTTAAGCCCAATGCAGCAGTATCTTCACTGGAACCCCAGCCCGATGGCAGTTGGTTAGCACGGCTGACATCGCCACCTGTGGATGGCAAGGCCAACGCTGAGCTCATGACGCTTGTAGCTAAGCATTTTAATTGCCCGAAGTCCGCGGTCATGATTAAATCAGGGCAGGCGAGTCGTACCAAGGTTCTGGTGGTTAACCCCTAGTGCAGCGTATCGCTACTTTTGAGGGCTTTGGTCAAGAAATTGTGTAGATCAGTAAAGGTACCCACGTAGGCCGGTACTGGAGTTTCGTAGCCCTTGAGGCTGAGCACCTGAGGCCGGAAAGGCACCACCACGGGGCAGTTACTCACAAGGTAATGGTAGGTTGTTGCTCCCATGGCAATGTCGGCAGGCAGGGTTTTAGTGGCACTCTCAAGCCGAAAGGCCGCATTGACCGTATCTCCTAGGGCAGTGTAGTCGGGGCGATCGCCACTACCGGTATTGCCCACCATGGCATAGCCCGTATTGACTCCTGCCCCAATCCGTAGGGGGGCTGGCAAAGGGTACTGCTGGTGCAGCGTTTCGGTCATGGAGCGCAAATCCTCAAGGGCAGCCAGAGTATGGCAAATCTGTTGATAGCCAATGTCCTCGCTTTCATGGATCCAGACAGCCATCACCGCATCGCCAATATATTTGTCCACCCAACTGCCATACTGACGAATAATTTCACCCGCCCGATGAAACCAAGTACCAATCACTTCCGAGAGAAGCTCCTCATCCAGTTGGCGGGTGAGCTGGGTAAAGTCACGAATATCCACCACCAAGACACTCAATAGGCGGCGGACGTGCAGCAGTGCGGTAGCCGAGCCTTCCCCTTGCGGTAAGCTCAAGGTTGCGTTATCACCAAACAACGGTGGCAGAGGCTCATTAAAAAAGTCCAGCTCCGTTTGGCCAAACGTGATGCGATCGCCATTGTGGAGGAGAACTGGCACACTGACGCGCCGACCATTTACAAATGTGCCATTCCGGCTGCCTAAGTCAATTAAGTAAAATTCACCCTGCCCCATCCGTTGAATCATGGCGTGGGTACGGGACATCCAGCGATCACTCAGGACAATGGCATTATCTTGACTACGGCCAATCGTCCAGCAGCTTCCCCCCGTCAAAGGGAAATAGCACATCGTTTCATCGGTTACCAGAGCCAAGTGAGGCTCTGAAGGAGGCGGCACCTCTGCATGGATGAGCTCCGAGCCGTGGGGTAACTGCGACAGCGTGTGGCGCAGGTGGTTAATGATTTGCTGTTGCCGGAAAATGATGGCCACCAGTTGCTGCGGGGTCAGAGTTTCCAGAAGTTTCTGGTCTGGTAAGTTAAACGCAAGGTCAGCATCCATGGGGCAGTAGGAGAAAACAAAGGAAAAAAGAGGGGAGCCCAAGCCTAAGCATCAGAGCCATCAACGTATATTTGCGAGCCAGCACTGGAAGCTTCACTCAACAACCCCAGAGCATACCCTCAGTCTAGCAAAGGGGTTGGAGGGCTCAATAGAGGCCATCTGAAGTTGTCTATGGGTATAAAATTCAACGGCATCTTAATGGCACAATAGACCACTGAGTAGGACAAACATTGGCTTGGGGGTGTTGTAAAAATTATTAACCTTCTGCAGCGGGTTGGGTTCAAGGCCATCCGTTAAAATGATGTCAGCTTTTGGGGGGCGTTCCACCTCTCAATTGCCAGTAGAACTCTTGATCGAGTAACTGCTGATTTCTTTTGGAAACACTTTGACCTGTCTGCATTTGAGGACAACACTTCCATGCGTCGATTGTTAGCCCTACTTCTGATCCTGAGTCTGTGGATTGGCTTTACACCCCTTGCTTCTGCCGATGTGGCCGGACTTGTCCCCTGTAAAGACTCCCCAGCATTTCAAAAACGCGCTGCGGCAGCTCTGAACACCACCGCTGACCCCGCCTCGGGTCAAAAGCGCTTTGAGCGTTACAGCCAAGCCCTGTGTGGTGAGGAGGGTCTGCCCCACCTTGTGGTTGATGGTCGCCTCAGCCGCGCCGGTGACTTCTTAATTCCGAGTGTGCTTTTCCTGTACATTGCGGGCTGGATTGGTTGGGTGGGGCGCGCCTACCTGATTGCAGTTCGTGAGAGCGGTGAAGCCAATGAAAAAGAAATCATTATTGATGTGCCCCTAGCCATCAAATGTATGCTGACAGGGTTTGCTTGGCCCCTTGCTGCCCTCAAAGAGCTGGCCTCAGGCGAGCTCACCGCCAAAGACAATGAAATTACTGTTTCCCCCCGCTAAGGAGTTGCTTCTATGCAAACAAAACACCTACTGACCTACCTCTCAACTGCCCCTGTCCTCGCTGCTTTGTGGATGACGATTACCGCCGGTATTCTCATTGAGTTCAATCGCTTCTACCCTGATTTACTCTTTCATCCCCTGTAGGGAACATTCAACATTGCTTCGCTTAAATTGAGAACAAGGGTAGGACACTGGTTCTGCCCTTTTTTGTGCGATTGCTCATCAATTGCAGGCGATCGCCGCCACAATCTTGTAAGATGGTTATTTGTCCTAAAACAGCATTCACTCCCACCCAGAGCGAGCAGATGCTGTTTAAACTTCAATTGATCTTACGTGAGCAAAGAGGATACCCATGGCAAAGCGGGTGCAGGTCGTCTTAAACCAAACAGTGAATAAACTCGGGCGGATGGGTCAGGTGGTTGAGGTGACCCCCGGCTATGCCCGTAACTATTTGTTGCCAAGAGGAATTGCAGAGCCTGCTACACCAAGTGCGCTGCGCCGGGTTGCGCGGTTGCAGGAACTAGAGCGGCAGCGGTTGGCAGAACTCAAAGGCGTGGCAGAAAAGCAAAAAGCCACCCTCGAGAAACTGGCAACAATCACTATTTCAATGCCGGTGGGTGAAAACAACACTCTCTTTGGGAGTGTGACCCCCCAAGATGTAGCGGATGCCATTCAGGCGATTACCGGTGAAACCATTGACCGCCGTGAGATGAGCCTACCGGAGATTCGCAAGTTGGGTACCTACACAGCCGAGATTAAGCTGCACCCTGAAGTAAGTGTTAAGCTCAATATTCAAGTTGTTCCTGACTAGTGTTGTGATGCTCAATGGTGCAAGAGCCGAGCTTCCAACTGGATAGTCAACTGCTGCCCCCCCAGAATCTTGAAGCGGAAGAGTGGATTTTGGGGGGTATTCTCTTGGACCCAGAGGCCATTAACCGCGTTATTGACATTTTGCCGGTGGATGCGTTTTACCTGAGCGCCCACCGCGAAATTTATCGTGCCGCCCTATCCTTACACAGCCGCGGCAGCCCCACTGATTTTCTCTGTGTCACAGCTTGGCTACAGGATCAAGGGCTGCTGGAGAAAGTGGGGGGGCAGAACAAAATTGCGGAATTGGTGGATCGCACCGTCAGCGCCATCAATATTGATCGCTATGCCCTGCTCGTGAAGGAAAAGTACTTGCGGCGCAAGTTGATTGAAGCGGGCAGCAATGTGGTCAAGTTGGCCTACGACAGCAGCCTCAGCCTCGACACTATTCTGGATCAAGCAGAGCAGCAGATTTTTAGCGTTACTCAAGATCGAATTCAACAGGGCTTGACCCGCACTGATGAAATTCTCACCCGTACCTTCACGGAACTTGAGCAGCGGGCGCTCGGTAATGTGCAGCCGGGGTTATCCTGCAACTTTTACGACCTAGATAACATGACCCAAGGCTTTCAACGCTCAGATTTAATTATTATTGCCGGGCGGCCTTCGATGGGTAAAACGGCGATCGCCCTGCAAATTGCCCGCCGCATTGCTGAGATCCATAACCTTGGGGTGGCAATCTACAGCCTAGAAATGTCAAAAGAACAACTGGTGCAGCGGTTACTGGCCAGTGAAGCCCGCATTGACAGCAACTACCTCCGCGCGGGACGCATTAGCCAACACCAGTGGGAACCCCTCAGCCGAGCCATTGGGGTTCTCTCCCAATTGCCGATTTACATTGACGATACCCCTAACCCCAGCCTCGGGGAAATTCGCTCGACAGCACGACGCCTTCATGCGGAACACCCCAATGGTTTGGGGTTGATTCTGATTGATTATCTGCAATTGATGGGAGGCGAAGAAACCTCGGAAGGGCGGGTGCAAGAACTCTCGAAAATTACCCGTGCCCTCAAGGGGTTGGCGCGGGAACTGAATGTGCCGGTGATTGCCCTCTCCCAGCTCAGCCGTGGTGTGGAGACCCGGCAAAACAAACGCCCGCTGATGTCGGATTTGCGCGAATCGGGTTCGATTGAGCAGGATGCGGATCTGGTGATTTTGCTCTACCGCGATGAATATTATAATCCTGATACACCCGATCGTGGCATTTGTGAACTCTTGTTAGCCAAGCACCGCAATGGTCCGGTGGGCACCGTTAAACTGTTATTTGATCCGCAGTACACTCGCTTTGAAAACTTAGCCCGCGAATTAGCTTAGGGCGGTGGTTGTTGTTTGAGGAGGCGCTGCGATGGGTCTGGGAATCATCTCCCTGATTTTTCTTCTGGGCATTGCACCTAGCCAAGCAGCTACGGTTGCGCCTGTCGTACCCGCGAGCCTTAGCCGTGCTGTGCTGAATATGGAGACCCGCATCAAGGGAGAGTACGACGACTATTTTGGGCGGGATGTGGCAGCCGTTACTCAGGATCCGGTGGCGATCGCCCGCAGCCTTGATCAAATTAGTCGTGCAACCGGCAAGAAAACAGCCGTACTTTGGGTGATCCCCCGCCCCCAAGACCTACACCTTGTTTTAATTACCCCCAATCAACCCCCTGTGGTGGTGGATTTGGAAGAAGCACGACAGGAAGTCTTTTTGCCCATTGCCTAGTCCTTTCAGCACGCGGTCTCGCATCCGCTGCAAACACTGGACTATCTCACCACTAGCCAGCAACTATATCAATGGATCATTGCTCCTTTTGAAGAGACTTATCTCAAACCCCAAGGCATTGAAGTTCTGCTATTTTGCCTCGGGGGTGGCGTGCGCACCCTGCCCCTTGCTGCACTCCACGATGGTCGGCAGTTTCTCATTGAACGGTATAGCCTGAGCCGTATCCCCGCTTTTAACCTCATTGACCAGCGCTATCGACCTCTGCGGCAACCGCGGGTGTTGGCCATGGGAGCCTCCACATTTGCGAACTTGAGTCCCCTGCCAGCGGTGCCCATTGAACTGCAAGCCCTGCAACGATTTCTCAATGCTATGGCACCCACCTCCCGCGAGTTATTCAATCAGCAGTTTACCCGCCGTAATCTGGAGAAACCATAGCGCAGCAGTCTTTTGACATTGTTCATTTTGCAACCCATGCGGAATTTCGCCCCGGGGCACCGCGCAACTCCTACCTCCAACTTTGGGATCAGCGGCTCACCTTAGCGGATATGCGAGGCCTTAACTGGCGTGACGCTGCTCCTGAGTTACTGGTGTTGAGTGCCTGCCGCACGGCTGTGGGCGATCCCGATGCCGAGTTGGGGTTTGCTGGGGTAGCTCTGCAGGCAGGGGTTAAGTCTGCCGTGGCCAGCCTGTGGTACGTCGATGATGTTGGCACCCTCGCTTTGATGAGTGAGTTTTATCGGCAACTGCCCAACAACACCAAAGGGGAAGCCCTACGGCAAGCACAACTGCGGCTCTTGCGAGGAGATGTCAAAGCGGAAGGCGATCACCTCTGGCTAGGTTCCACCCAACTGCCACTCCCGAGAACACTCCACCTCAGCCGCTCCCAAGAGTTTCGCCATCCTCGCTATTGGGCAGCCTTTAGCCTGATCAGCAGCCCGTGGTAATGCCTAGTGCCGGATTTCAATGGGGCGCTGCCATTGTTAGCAACCAAACAATTCAGGGGAGACGAGATTGCCCCACTTATGGATGTCATTAAGGGAATTGAAGTTAAAAAATCTTAAAGATTAAAGTTGGTAGAAAAATCCTCTAATCATCTCACAATAAGGGTTAGAGGGCTTTCTGGAGCCAGCCCAAAAATGATAAAGTACAAAAAATTTGCATTTGTCCTGCAACTGTCCTCTTGACAAGGGAGTGTTCGTCGCTTTGGAGAGCCACAAAGAGAAAATTCTCGTCGTTGACGATGAAGCAAGTATTCGCCGCATCCTCGAAACCCGTCTATCCATGATTGGTTACACTGTGGTAACAGCGGCTGATGGCGAGGAAGCTCTGACAACGTTTCGACGGGAACAGCCGGATTTAGTGGTGCTAGACGTCATGATGCCGAAGTTAGATGGCTATGGCGTCTGTCAAGAACTGCGCAAAGAGTCTGATGTGCCCATTATTATGCTGACTGCCCTCGGCGATGTTGCCGATCGCATCACGGGTCTCGAACTTGGTGCAGATGACTACGTCGTCAAGCCCTTTTCTCCCAAAGAGCTGGAGGCGCGGATTCGCTCAGTACTGCGGCGGATTGAAAAGACCACTACCTCGGGTATTCCCAGCTCTGGCGTCATTCAAATTGGCAATATTCGCATTGATACCAATAAACGGCAGGTTTATAAGGGGGATGAGCGGATTCGCCTCACAGGTATGGAGTTTATGCTCTTGGAACTGTTGGTGGGACGCTCCGGTGAACCCTTTTCCCGCGCGGAAATTCTCGAGCAAGTGTGGGGCTACACCCCTGAGCGGCATGTGGATACCCGTGTCGTTGATGTGCACATCTCCCGCCTACGGGCTAAGCTAGAGGAAGATCCCAGTAATCCAGAACTGATTCTGACAGCTCGCGGTACGGGTTATCTCTTTCAGCGGATTATTGAGCCCGGAGAAATGCTCAACAAAGCCCAGTAGCTAGTATGCAATGAAGCAGCGTTGGCAATGGTCGGATCTCCTTGGTTTGGGGCTGACGGTGGTGAGCTTGGCTATTGTGGCCATGATGCAGCGGCAGTCCCTCGAAGCATTGCAACGGCAGTCGGGAGAAGCGCTCACTGCGGCGGAATACGAACGCCAGAAGGTGCAAACCATTGCCCAAATGGAGGCCTTGGCTAAGCTACCGGCCTTTGGCTTTGATAATTTGGTCAGCGATTGGGCTTTTCTGCAGTTTCTCCAGTTCTTTGGCGATTCCGAGGCGCGCCGCATCACCGGCTATGACCAAGTCCCTGCCTTCTTCCGAGTGATTGTGGCCAAAGATCCCCACTTTGTGGACAGCTATCCCTACCTTTCAACGGCCATTACGGTTTATGCCAGTCAGCCGGAGACGTCGGTACAACTGATGGCAGAGGGCTTAACCCATCTCGACCCCCGCTATCAACCCAGAGCCTACTTGGTGTGGGTGTTCCGGGCAATGGATGAGTTGCTCTTTCTGGGGCGTGGCCTTGAGGCTGCCCAGTCCTATGAGCGGGCTGCAGAGTGGGCAGAGTTACAAGCGGATGCCGACATTCGCGAGGCGGCTCCCTACTATCGTTCGCTGGCGCAAACCCTGCGCCGTGATCCCGATAGCCGGATGGCGCAAATTAATGCCTGGATTTGGGCACTGGTGAATGCGGTGAGCGATCGCTCTCGCCAGACGGCCATTGAAAATATAGAACGGCTCGGGGGTAAGGTCTCACGGCTGCCCGATGGCAGTTGGCAAATTCGTCACCCAGAAGATTTACGGTAGGGGCTGTGGAACGCACCATTGCCGAAATCAATGCCAAAATTCACAGTGGCCATGTGACGGTCTGGACGCTGGGGGAACTCAAAGCGCGGCTAGAAACCCTGAGTATTGCGGAGGCTGCCCGCCAAGTGGATGTCATTACCACCGGCACATTTGAGCCGATGGAGTCCTCCGGTGCCATGATTAACCTTGGTCCGACGGATCCACCCCTGAAGTTGCGGCAGTGCTGGTTGGATGGCATCCCTGCCTACAGTGGCATTGGCGCCGTTGATCTTTACTTGGGAGCTGCCCAAGCGGTGGATCTCAATCCCGAAGGCGGTGAGGCCGACACCATTCGCGAGCGGGGCGGTGGCCACGTGATTGCCGATTTAATTGCTGGCAAAGCCGTCTCGCTGCGCGCTTTGGGCTACGTCACGGACTGCTATCCCCGTGCCAGCCTAGAGACGATGATTAGCAAAGACACGATTAACCAGTTTTATCTTTACAACCCGCGCAACCTTTACCAAAACTTTATTGTTGGCGTCAATGGGGGCGATCGCCCACTTTACACGTACCTTGGTCCACTGCAACCGCAACTGGGCAATGCCGTATATGCCAGTAGCGGCGCCCTTTCGCCATTGTTAAATGATCCGCAGCTACGCTTGGTGGGGATTGGCAGCCGCATTTTCCTTGGGGGCGGCATAGGCTACGTGGCGTGGGAAGGCACTCAACATTTTCCGCTGCAAAAACGCTTGGCCAACGACACCCCCATTGGGCCGGCAGCAACATTGGCTCTCATTGGTGATGCCAAGCAGATGGATCCCTTTTGGGTGCGCGGCTGTTATTTCAAAAACTACGGTGCCTCCCTGATGTTGGGGGTTGGGATTCCCCTGCCAGTGCTGGATGAGGAGGTGGTTGCCCGCTGTGCTATCCGCGATGAGGACGTGGTGGCGCCGATTATTGATTTTTCGATTCCCCGGCGGGTGCGCCCCACATTTGGCGTGGTCAACTATGCTCAGTTGAAATCCGGCAAGATCAAAATTGAGGGGAAAACCGTGCGCACAGCTCCCCTGAGTAGTTTATACTTTGGCCAGTTAATTGCTGAGCGCCTCAAGGAATGGATTGAGCAGGGTACATTTACCCTTACTGAGCCCGTTGCCCCCTTACCGCGCGATCGCGCCTTTTTGCCGCAGCAGGCTTGGGCACCCCTCGCCACCCGTGAATAATCTCAACTGCTTGCCTATGCAACTCTCCCCGCAAGAAAAAGAGAAGCTCCTGATATTTACCGCTGCCCTTGTGGCGGAGCGGCGTAAAGAGCGCGGCCTCAAGCTAAATTACCCGGAAGCTGTGGCCTACATTTCGGCGGCTATTTTGGAAGGGGCACGGGAGGGACGCACCGTCGCTGAGTTGATGAGCTACGGTACGACCCTGCTGCGGCGGGAAGATGTGATGGAAGGAGTCCCTGAAATGTTGGCGGAGGTGCAAGTGGAAGCCACCTTCCCGGATGGAACCAAACTGGTTACGGTACACAGCCCAATTCGCTAAGAAAATCATCACCCGTCTTCAGGCCATTTGACTTAGGACATAAGAAACCCTCGACTTTCCCATGACCTCGGCCAATGATGGGGTGCTCATCTAGCGAGCTGGGCTCAGGCTCCAGTCCTTATTGCCTTTGAGCTCTAGCACATAGGTGTGATACTGCACCAGGCTCTCGCGGTGACCAACGCTGATGTAGTTGCGGCTAGTCCGCTGAATGTGCTCATATACCCGCTGTTCATTGGCGAGATCCAGAGCGCTGGTGGCCTCATCCAAAATGGCGTAGGGACGTTGGTTGAGCAACAGACGGGCGATCCCCAACCGTTGCTGTTCTCCCAGAGAAAGCACATCATCCCATGCCAGTTCCACATCGAATCCCCCCACCCGATCTGGTAAATGCTCCAAATTCACCTGTGCCAGAGCTTGTAGCAAATCATCATCACTCGTGAGGCGATCGCCCCCGGGGTAGAGTAACTGCGTCCGCAGCGTGCCTAGGAGCATGTAGGGGCGCTGGGGCAAAAAGAGAATCTCACTAATGGGGGGACGATGAATGCAGCCGCTACCCGTCTGCCAAAGGCCGGCGATCGCCCGCAGCAGCGAACTTTTGCCCACACCACTTGGCCCCATAATGACGACACTTTCCCCCGCCTCAAGGGCAAACGTGACCTCTTCAATGAGCCGGCGGCTGCGATTGGGCGTCTCCACGGTCACCCGTTCTAAGGCAATGTAGGGCTTTTCCATGAGCTCAATGGAGGACTCCGGCGGTAAGTGGGATAGATTTAACGCATCATTAAACTCCGCTAAACGCTCAATCCCAGCGATAAAGCCACTGAGGTCTCTAAACTGGTTCACAATGATCGAGAGCGCCCCCAGCACTTGGGAAAAGGCAAAGCTGGCTTGGCTAATGGCACCAAAATCAATTTCACCGGCAAAGTAGCGAGGCGCCACTACCGCAGCCGGCACAATCACCACAAAGTAATTGTAGGCAGTCGTAAAAAAGTCGAGGTTCCGCTGCCAACCAATGAGGAAATTAAAGTTGCGCAGGACTTCTAAAAAGCGCTGACGCACTTGTAGCGATTCTTGGGCTTCGCCGCGATAAAAAGCAATTGACTCGGCATGGTCGCGCACATGAACCAAGCCATAGCGAAAATCGGCTTCGCGGCGCAATTGATTAAAATTCAACTCAATTAAGCGCTGACCAATCAAAACTGTAATGATGGTACCAATAACGGCATAGCCAACGAGCGTCAGCGTCAAGGTTTGGGAAATGCTCCAGAGAATGCCGCTAAAGGCAATCAGGTCAATAATTTCACCAAGAATAATGAGCAAAAACTGCAGCGAGGTTTGGGTAAAGGAGCGCACATCCTCCGTGATCCGTTGGTCAGGGTTGTCGATCTCCCCTTGGTTTTCCACCGTATAGTAGGCGCGATTTTGAAAGTAGCGGTCTAAAAAATACCGCGTCAGCCAATCTCGCCAGCGCAGCCCCAAATACTCCCGCACATAGCGGTAGATCACCACAATCGGCGTGCCCACCACAAAAACACCCGCGTACACCCCGAGAAAGCGCCAAAACGCCGGGGCATTTTTTTCGGCAAGAGCCGTTTGGAAAAACCGCCCCACAAAACTAATAATGACGTTGAGGCCACTCACGGAAAGGGAGAGCAGCAGGAGCAAGCCCAGCAGTGTCCACGCCTGCCAGCGAGGCAGCAGATTTTGACGCAAAATCGCAAACACGCCAAGGGGAACAATGACAGTGGCAAGGATCAGGCTGCGGCTCAAGGGCTGTGCCCAGAGGTTGCGGATAGCCGCCATTAAACCGCCCGCAATTTGACTCATGAGGTCAGGGGCAACGGCACTGAGACCAAACGTGACGGCTGCGGTCAGGCCAAAGAGGAAGCCAAACATCAGGGCAATCACCAGCAGCAGCAGCAAAACAAAGAGAACACTGCTACCGCGGCGATCGCGGGGAAAGAAATAAGGTTGGGCAATGGTTAAAAACTGCCCCCAAACGCGGGCATCAAAACGATGGCTAGGTTGAGACACTGGACACTACACAAGGAAACGTTGATGGGCTACAAGCCTACTATTGTAGTGGCGGTGGCTACGGAGGAACATCCATCCATGGGCAAATCCAACCGACCCCCAACGACCTCGCAAATTGCCCCGTGGCTCTACTGGGGACTCTGGCCGCTGCATCGGCTCTTGCTGCGCCTTTACTTTGCCAAGATTACTGTTATCGGTCGGGAGCAGTTACCCCCTGACGGTGCCTTTGTCCTTGCACCAAAGCACTACAGCCGCTGGGATCCGGTGATTTTGCCCTTAGTGTGGCCGTATCCCATGCGCTTTATGACCAATGCCATTGAATTTGGTGGCGTGCAGGGCTGGTTTATTCGTCGCCTCGGCGCATTTGCGATTAACCTCAACCGTCCCCAAGCCAGTAGCCTGCGCCATGCCTTGGAAATTCTCAACGCAGGAGAACCCCTTGTGGTCTTCCCAGAGGGCGGCATTGAGCGCGAGCGGCTCTTGCGTCCCCTCAAACCCGGCTTAGCGCGCTTAGTGTTGCAAGCCGATCGCCCCATTCCCATTTTTCCCGTGGGCATTGCCTACGACCCACAACCGCAATTTCGCGCCCGCGTTGCCCTCTTCATTGCTCCACCCCTCAGGATTGATCCCCACAGCCGCAGCGACATCTCCCCTAAGCAGCGAGCCCAAGAGGTGACCCAAGCCTTGGAAGCCGCTCTTTTAGCCGCAGTGATGAAAGCCACGGAAGCAGCTCGGGGGCAACTGCTATAGCGTAAAGTTCAAGAAACGCTACAATGGAAATTATTTCCTCACTCACTTTATGGGATTTCAAGGATTGCGACGTTGACTCAGCCAGCCACTTCACCCCCTGTCGTTTCTGAAACTGCCACTTCAGACCTGCAACGGCAACTGATTGCCATCCTTGACTTTGGCTCCCAGTACTCAGAACTCATTGCGCGGCGGATTCGCGAAACCCAAGTCTATTCTGAGGTCATTTCCTACCGCACCAGTGCTGCCCAACTGGCACAACTGGCGCCTAAGGGCATTATTCTCTCGGGCGGGCCGAACTCGGTTTACGACGAAAATGCCCCCCAGTGTGACCCGGGGATTTGGGAACTGGGCATCCCTGTGCTGGGGGTGTGCTACGGGATGCAACTCATGGTGCAACAGTTGGGGGGCAGTGTTGAGCGTGCCCCGGCGGGTGAGTACGGTAAAGCCGCTTTAACGATTGACGACCCCACCGATTTGCTCACCAATGTTGAGCAAGGCACAACCATGTGGATGAGCCACGGGGATAGTGTCACGGCCTTACCGGCAGGGTTTCGCGTCTTAGCCCATACCGCCAATACCCCCATAGCGGCGATCGCCCACCCGGAGCGCAAACTCTACGGTGTGCAGTTTCATCCGGAAGTTGTTCACTCCATCGGTGGCATTGCCCTGATCCGCAATTTTGTTTATCACATCTGTGACTGCGAGCCCACTTGGACGACGGCGGCCTTTGTGGAAGAAGCCATTCGCGAGGTGCGAGCCAAAGTCGGCGACAAGCGTGTCCTGCTGGCACTCTCGGGGGGGGTGGATTCCTCAACCCTTGCCTTTTTACTGCACCGCGCCATTGGTGACCAACTTACCTGTATGTTCATCGACCAAGGCTTCATGCGCAAAGGGGAACCGGAGCGGCTGCTGAAGCTTTTCCAAGAGCAGTTTCACATTAAGGTAGAGTACGTCAATGCCCGCGATCGCTTTTTGGCACAACTCAAAGGTGTCACGGATCCGGAAGAAAAGCGCAAGCGTATTGGTCATGAATTTATCCGCGTCTTTGAAGAAGAGTCGCAGCGACTGGGGCCTTTTGACTACCTCGCCCAAGGCACGCTGTACCCGGATGTGATTGAGTCTGCCAACACAAACATTGACCCTCAGACGGGGGAGCGGGTGGCGGTCAAAATTAAGAGCCACCACAATGTCGGCGGCCTGCCGGAAAATCTGCGTTTTAAGCTGGTGGAACCCCTGCGCAAACTGTTCAAAGATGAAGTTCGACAAGTGGGGCGATCGCTGGGGTTACCGGAAGAAATTGTGCAACGGCACCCCTTCCCAGGCCCCGGTCTCGCCATTCGCATTTTGGGAGAAGTGACTCCTGAGCGCCTCGAAATTCTGCGGGATGCGGACTTCATTGTGCGGCAAGAAGTGAACCGCGCCGACCTCTATCACAGCTTTTGGCAAGCCTTTGCGGTGCTGTTGCCCATCCGCACTGTTGGTGTGATGGGGGATCAGCGCACCTATGCCTACCCGGTGGTACTGCGCTTTGTCTCGAGTGAAGATGGCATGACCGCTGACTGGTCGCGGGCGCCCTACGACCTGTTGGAGCGCATTTCCACCCGCATTGTCAACGAAGTGCCGGGGGTGAATCGGGTGGTCTATGACATTACTTCTAAGCCGCCGGGGACGATCGAGTGGGAATAAGCCACCCCTAACATTGCCAGAAAGGAGGGGAATCGGTTTAACTGAGAGAGGTGGTGTGAGTGATGTCTAATGAATGACAAGTGGACGCTGGCGATCGCCTGCAGCTCAAATTTGTTGCTGTCTCTAGCAGTGATGGCACAGCCGAGTGCGCCCCAATGGCAAATTGAATCAGGCACCGGAACCGCACCGACGTTTGAGCTTGCTCCTACCCCAGACACTACACCCCAATGGCAAGCAAGTCCGCCTCAACCCACGGAGCAAACTTGGCAGCAACCCACACCAGAAGAGCTAGCTCAGCCGATTTTCCCTCCCGTGGCAGTGGAACCCACCCCAGCCGTCGTCATTGCCGAGGAGCCTGCCTTCCAGCTGCCCCCCTTAATGCGCCCACCGACGCGGCTATTTAACTTGGAAACGGCCAATATTCTGCCCGAGCAAACCTCTCAGTTGCGGGGGGGCATTCTCAATTACGATCCCGAAGTTGCTGGCGGGGGGGGCGGTCTGCAGATCTTTTTTGGCTCCTTTGACTACGCCGTCAACGATCGGCTGCAAGTCGGCCTGAGCGGTAATTATTTCGATGACCCTCTGGGTCGCCTTGTGAATGGCTTGCAACCGGATGTGCAATTTGGGGCGATCGCCGGCAGCCTGAAATACCAAGTCCATCGCGGCGAGAACCTCGCTATCGCTGTTGCCGGATCAGTGGAGGCGGTGCGGGTACGCTCCGATAATTTTCTTTTTGTGCCGGGGGCTGCTGTTGCCGGCACTTGGACGGTTGCCGCCTCGCTGCAAGCCCCCATGACCTACACCTTTAATCCCCAATTGCAGTGGCACTTTACCCCTAACCTCACCTACTTTCCCGAGACCATCAACAAGGGAGCCGAGTTTTACGGAACAAATGTCAACTTGGGTACCGGCGTAAGTTGGCAACCCCATCCCCGCTTTAACTTCTTTGCCGATGTCAACATGCCCGTGGGTCCCGGGGGCAATGCCATCAGAGCTAGTGATGGTGCCATTGTCAACTTGCCCGTCTGGAGTGCGGGCTTGCGCTTCTTGGTTAACCCATCGGTGAGCATTGATCTGGCGGCTAGCAACGCCTTTGGGATCACCCCCGCAACCCGTACCTTGGCCTTTCTCCCCGGCGCTGATCAAGTGGGGGTCATGGCTGGGTTGAGTTACACCCCCCCGATGGGGCCGGATTTTGCCCCACCCTTTTTAGCCAGTTTTCGCACCGGACCGCGGCAAGCCTTGAGCGATCGCGATCGTCAACTGATTCTAGATGGCATTACCCTCACCTCCGCGAGTACATTGGATCCGGGCATGTTCCAGTTCCGGGGCAATACCGGAACAGTGGGCACTGGCTTTGAGGTGGGTTTTGGCTTGGCCTACGATGCTCAGTTTGCCATCGGCATCGAGCAGTGGGAGCGCGGCAACACCCTGATTGAAAATCTTAACTACAGCGGCAACCTACAACTGGGGCTCGCCGCTAAGCTGCGGTTTTTAGATCAAACTCAAGGGGATCCCTTCTCCTTGGCCTTTCAGGGATCCTTTAACCGTGGCATTAAGCAAGGGGGGGGAGGCAGTCGCTCGGTGGGGGGCTTAGAATTAACCTTTATGTACCAGCCCATTGAACCTATTGCCCTCTACTTCAATCCTAAGCTGGGGATTTTTAACCCCAGTCAGGAGCTCGTGGCCGGGGTTGGTTTTGGCATTAATGTAGAAGTCGTGCGTAATTTTCAGCTCATTGCCGAGGCCACCCCGGTTTTTGGCGAAACGGGCGTGTTTAGTGCGGGCTTGCGCTACGTAATTCCCCAGTGGGGATTGGGCATTGATCTGTACGGCAGCAATGCAGCAGGCACCAATATTCCCAGCGGCGGCTTAGTGGGACAAGACTCGCCCGGCGTGGGGGTTAACCTACATTGGTTATTGGGAGGTTCCAGTCGGCACAATGATTAAAAATGACCTCTGGATTCGTGCCATGGCGGCTCAAGGCATGATTCAACCCTTTGAAGCCCAACTCGTGCGGCGGGTGGTAGAACAACCGGTCATCAGCTTTGGTCTGTCCTCCTACGGCTACGACATTCGTCTCAGTCCTAAGGAGTTCCGCATCTTTCGCCATGTGCCCGGCACTGTGGTGGATCCAAAGAACTTTAATCCGGCCAATTTGGAGTCTGCCCCACTGCACGAAGACGCCAATGGTCAGTTTTTTATTCTGCCAGCGCACTCCTATGGCCTTGGGGTTGCCCTCGAACGCTTGCAGGTGCCGGAAAACGTCACCGTCCTGTGTATTGGCAAAAGTTCCTATGCCCGCGCTGGAATTATTGCCAACCTGACCCCCGCCGAAGCGGGCTGGCGCGGTCACCTGACGCTGGAGTTCTCCAATTCCTCCAGTGCCGACTGTCGCATTTATGCCAATGAGGGGGTGGTGCAACTCCTCTTTTTTGAAGGGGAACCCTGTGGTGTGAGCTACGATGCCCGCCAAGGGAAGTACCAAGATCAGCCTGAGGCCGTTACGCTCGTCCGGGTTTGATTCAGGTTGGCTAACAAGCGCTGTGGGCCAAGGTGTCCCCACTGGTAGCCTTGCTGCAGGTAGGTCTCGAGCCGACGACGCAGTTGTTGGCAGCCCCAGCAAATAACTGCTCCTTGCAGCACTAGGGGGGTATTCAGGTGCCATAGCTCCGCCCCCCAACTGAAGCCTGACCACGACGTCACATAAATGGCGGCGTACCACAGCAGCAGAAACCGACTGATGGGGCGAAAGGCGGGCAACGGAAAGGGAAGGGCATAGGCGCGACACCAGTGGCGGATGTACCCCAGCGTGGCCGCGATCGCCACTAGAACATCCCCCGCACCCGGCAACAGAGCACTGCTTAAAAGTTGTCCTCCTAGCCATGACCAAGGAAACTGCTGCACCTGTCCTTGGTTGGCAAGAACCCCTCCCAGCGCCTGCTCAAGGGTACTGGCCTGATGCAATACCTGCGTCACCCGAGCACGCCAAGCGTTGTGGTTGAGCCATTCGAGTAAGTAGGCACGCAGGACGTTGATTCCTTGGCCAGTTGTACTGCTAACCACAATAACGTTGGTTAGGCCGGGGGGCACAGAGGCACCACAGTCCACTTTCGTGATCACCCATTGGTAGGGGATTTGCCGCGCTTCTAGTTGCTGGCAGGCGGCGGTTTCCACAGGGGTTAAGCTGTCGTTGCTAACCAAGAGCACCAAATCCGCGGTGGCGATCGCCCCCCACGTCATCGCTTCGCGCTCAGATCCGGCCACCTCATCGAGACCCGGCGTATCGGTCAAATCCACCACGTGGTTGCCAAGCTGCCAGCGCACTGTGCGCGGCCATTGGGTGGTGCCGTGCAGTGCCCCCACCGGAAAAATGGGCTCACCGTAGAGGGCATTCAAGAGCGCTGACTTACCGCGACTGACCTGCCCCAGCACCACAATGTGCCATGCCCCTTGACCGAGGCGATCGCGCAGGGCGTAAAGGGGTGACCAATGCTCACTGAAGTCCGCATGATAGGTTGCGTGCCATGTCAGTAACTCATTCAAGCAGGTCAAGGTGAGTTCCTGGAGATGGGCTTGCCCTTGCGAATCCTTCATTGATTATTGATCAGTCACGCCGGAATAAGAACCAGTTCGAGGCCACTGCCAATGCAGCCGCCGCCAAAAGGACTACGGGCAAGGGGAGTACCCACTGTCGTGCCATGAGAACCACTTCGGTCAGCAGCAACAAAACCACAAAACTGGTAATAGCAATCCCCATTGCCGCCACCTAACGCCGTCTAGGCGCTTCAAAAGGGAAAAACGCCTTTTCGCCACTGGGTAGCGTGGCATCGCGGAACGTACGCACCCGCGCAAGGCGATCGCGCCCGCCCAAGACAGCATCCACCAATTGAGTGCCCATGAGGATGGCCCGATCCAAGCGAGTCATCAGGAGGCTGACGCCTGTCAAATTCGCATTGGTCAGGTTAGCGCCGCGCAGATCAGCGTTATTCAGGGTTGCCCCCGTCAAATTCGCGCGGCTGAGATTGGCACCGCGCAAGTTGGCAGCACTGAGGTTGGCCCCCCGCAGATCGGCTCCCTGCAGGTGACGCCCCCGTAAGTGGGCATAGCTGAGATTGCAGTTCGGACAATTGCCAGTGCGACGTAACTGTTCTAAAGCGGCGGGGTCTGCCGCTAACGTTGGCCAACTAACAGATAGCAAAAGTAGGGAAGCGGCAACCTTCGTCAGCATAGGCTAGTCTGGGGAATAAAAGCTCTTGCCTGATCATAAGCGCACAGCAGCCCAATTGTGAGGGGGCTATGCTAAGCATACCGATGGTTCCTGCCTTCGCCACACTCCAGTACTCTACCCACGTTGTCGAACAAACCCAAGTCTATATGGTGGCAGCGCCGATGGCGGAGTATGCCGTGATCATGACAGAAGCCAACCCCAGTGGTCAAGATACCTACCTAGAAACAACAGCGGCCTTTGCCCGCCGCACCGGTGCAGTAGCGGCCATGAACACCAATTTTTTCCGCTGGTTGCACCGGCACTCCCTGCGTTCATGGCGGGACTATCAAGATTGGGTGATGGGGAAAATTAGCCCCGAAGGGATTGGCTATGCTGCCCTACGCCAGACCTGTTTGACGGGACGGGGAACCATTCCGGCAGGGGTGTTGGGCGCCTATATTGTCAATGGGCAAGTGGTGCGCCCCTACGAGAGGGGCTATCCCGCCATTGTCCACTTCCCGGCCCATGGGGGCATGGAATTTTATCAAGGCAGTGTTCCCGCCCATGCCTTTAATGTTGTGAGTGGCTCCCAGCAGCTCCTCGCAGCGGGTCAAAAACTGTCCGTGAATGCCGGCGATCGCACCTCGCCCAAGGCCATTTTGGGACGTCGTGGCAACGAATATATTTTTGTGGTCAGTGATGGTCGCGGTAATGGCGGCTCGCCGGGGCTGTCGTTCTCGCAATTACAGGCATTTTTACTAGATCAGGGGGTCACTGATGCCACGGCAGTTGATGGCGGTGAATCAGCAACTTTAGTCGTGGAAGGAGCTGTGAAAAATTATCCGAACGATCAGTTTTGTGCCATAGCGCGGTTTTTACCCGCCCCCACCCTTTTATTTGCCAACCCCCAAGAACAGGCTCGTGAAGCAGCAATGGCCATGGGGCGATCGCCCCGACCCACAGGAGCCAATATTGGCTTAGTGCCCCGCCATCAAACTCAAGAGCCGCCGGTACTGTCGTTTTGGCAGCGGCTACACTCGTGGCACTGGTGGCGCAGCATCGTGGCACGGCTGCGGACATGGCGCCATTGGGGATAACGACAACATTGGGGGGAGAATGCCAGCCACAGTTTGCTAAAATCCTAGTGTTCACTTTGACGCAGGGATTGAACCGGACGCCATGATGCACTCGCTCTACGCTCACTCCGTCTTGTTAACCATTACCCCTTCGCTAAAAGGATTTTTCATTGGCCTCTTATCGGGCGCCATTGTTTTGGGAGTTGCTTTTGCCGCACTGATCCTTTTGAGCCAACTGGACAGAGTACAACGCTCTTAAGCAGCAGCAAGGCTATGGGTCCTAGTTCCCAAGACTCCTGCCCTTGCAGGCCATGTAAGACCAAAGGAACTCCGGCGTTCCAGAGGTGATGGCCAATAAATTGGGTCATCCGTGCTGTCCCCTAACTCTCGGGTGCGGGGGTAGCGATCGCTCAGCATCAGATAGTTCATAATAAGGTCATAGCCAACCCCTGACGGCTATGACAAAACTGTTCGTATTGCCCCTTCGCCCTCTGGCTTGAATGACACATTTCTTTTTCTTGCCACTCCTTGGCCAAATTGTTAACGTTGGACTCGGTCCTGCTGGACTTCTGGGGATTGGGTTGGCAGTTGCAGGGGCGCTGTTGTACTTCCTACGCTCCATTCGGCCAGAACTCGCCCGCGATCACGACATTTTCTTTGCGGCGGTAGCCCTCTTGTGCGGTGGCATCCTCTTTTTTCAGGGCTGGCGCCTCGACCCCATTCTGCTCTTTGGTCAGTTTTTACTCACCGGAACCGCAGCTTTCTTTGCCTACGAAAGCATTCGCCTGCGGCGGGTCGCCACTGAGCAAGCTCGGCGCAGCACACCCATTGTGGATGAAGAGCGTCCCGTCAGTCGCAGCTACACTTACCGTGCCGAATTAGAAGAACTCGAGCCCTACGATGACGAGGACGAAGAGGACTATCCCCCCGTGCGCCGCATTCGCGGTAGTCGGGAGGTGTCTCGTGCCCGCTACGAGGATGAGGAAGAACCATTTGAAGATAGTCCTCCCGTAGGACGGCTGCCCTCTCGTCGCAGTCCCCGTCCTGCTGCCCCACCAGAGCGTCCTGTGCGGCGCCCACCATCCCGCCGTCCTCGTCCTACGGCGCCGACTGTGGATGACATTGTCGATGAACCCTACCGCCCCCCCACCCCTCCCAGTCGCCGTCCCCCCAGCGAACCTACTCCAGAAACTGGCGATCGCCCCCGGCGGCGACGTCCCCCGCGGCCTCGGCCAGAGGTCACCAATGATGGCAGTGAATACGTGCCCTACCAGCCCCTCGATCGCCCGCCTGTCGATGAGCAGGATAATTCAGCTAACTTTGATGACGACAAATAGAGCCAACACATCGGGGTTGGGTGTAGGTTAGAACAAGTCAGGTGATAAAGGCGGTCAACAATGCGCAGGGGTTTATTGGTTCCACTGGTTGGATTGAGTATCTTCCTTGGGACAGGTCACAGCCAAAGTGGGGCAGCTCCCTTGGCTCAGGCTCCAACGGCAGTGCCCGAGGCTGTGCAAGCAGTCGTGACGGGTCTCGATAGGGCGGCAAGTCAGAAAAACATCGAAGCGGTCATGGCCTTCTATGACCCGAGCTTCAGTACCCCTGATGGCCTAACGGCAGAGATTTTACGCAAACAGTTACCCCAGTTTTGGCAACCCTATCGCGAGCTGCGCTACCGTACCCGCGTTGACCGCTGGCAGCAACAAGGGGAGGCGTGGCTCGTGGACGTAACAACCACCATTGAAGGGCAGGGGGGCCCCAGCGATCGCCCCCAGAACATTCATGGCACGCTGCAAGCCACCCAAGTCATTCGCAATGGCAAAATTATCCGCCAAGACATTACGAACGAAAAAACAACCGTTACAATTGGGTCAACGCCGCCGACGGTGCAGTTTTCCTTACCGCAACAGGTGCGTCCGGGGGAAGACTTTAGCCTTGATGCCATTGTCCAAGAACCCATCGGCAATGCTATTTTGCTGGGTGCCGCTAGTGATCAACCTATTAATGCCCAAACCTATGCTAATCCCAGTCCTGTCAAACTGGAACTCTTGGCCGCGGGAGGGATTTTCAAAGTGGGTCGGGCACCCCAGCAGCCCGGCAATCGTTGGATTTCTGTGGCCTTAATTCGGGATACCGGCATGGTGCTTATTACGCAACGCCTCCGGGTTGGCAACCCTTAGCTAGGCTTCTGGGAGCGATAGATGAACGACATGGCGGACACCCCCACTCCTGAGCCGATAGACACCGCGGATAGTGAAGTCAGCGATCTAGAACTACCCGACAAGACGGCTCCCCCAGCCACAACGCCAGAGATTGGCTTTGAACACACCCCCAGCGGGCTGAAACTCAGGCTGCCGGAACATTTAGACTGGGTTGATCTCTGGCCACAGCTACAGATTCGCTTGCAGGGGCAAGACTCGCTTTGGTCTGGGGTGGTAGCTGTAGAGTGTCATTGCGGCGAACGGCTCATGGATCAAAGCCAGCTTCAGCAGCTCGCCGAAGCTTTGAGTGAACAACGTTTGCAATTGGTGCAAGTCATTACTGGTCGGCGGCAAACGGCAATCGCCGCGGCCACCCTTGGCTACAGCGTTCAGCAGAATCAGCCCCTGCTGCCTCCTTTAGTTGAAACAGCAGAAGGCAGTGTCAGTGCTCTCTATCTCAAAACTACGCTGCGCTCGGGTATGGAAATTTGCCACGGTGCTAGCGTGATTGTGGTTGGCGATGTCCATGCCGGTGCAAGTATTATTGCCGCTGGCGATATTATTGTTTGGGGACGGTTGCGGGGCGTTGCCCATGCGGGAGCCAAGGGAAATGCGCAAGCACGCATTATGACCCTAGAGATGGCAGCCACCCAACTGCGCATTGCCGAGTGGGTAGCTCGCACACCTGAGCCCCCTAACCCACCCTACCCTGAGGTGGCGTATGCAACAGAACAAGGCATTCAAATTGCGCCAGCCCTGCACCTGCTTCGCTACAGTACGCCTAGGCTAGAGGCGTTCTAGATATTTGGCTTCCAGTAAAAAAGCACCCCGCTCTAAGCGCACAATCCAGTAGTTGCCCGGTTGTTGTCCCAGAATGACCCCTTCCTCGCCTAGGGTCAACACACTTGCCGGGCGCAGCATCGGCATCGGTTCAGCGGTTTTGACGTAGGCGGGGAGTTCAATTAAACGGACGCGATCGCCGACAGAGAACGATTGTTCCATCGCACTAGAGACACCCACTTCTTCTACTTTAACCCGTTTCCTGCAAGGTCACGGAAAGCCCGAGTGTATGATGGCAAATATGATAGCTCTTGGCTTGCTGCAATGGATGTTCCTCAATGGTGAAACGACTCGCATCACCGTTTTTCTCTCAACTGTTGGTGTCATGGCAACACCTTGGCCTACGGTGGAAGTTCATGGTGGCCTTAGCCATCACGGCTATTTTTCCTGTGGCATTTGTCACCGAAGCCTTAATTCAGTTGAGTACGTTGAACTTTGAGCGGCAGCTCCAAGAACAACTGCGATCTAGCCTCGATGAGTTGGACTGGGAGATTCACAACCTCAGTTACGAAGCCCGTATTCAAGCTCTGCTGATTGCTAATACCCTGCACGCTGAAAACGATAACCTGCAACTGCGAGACAGGATGACGCCCGAGCGACTCAAGTTGCTCTTGGAGCGAGTTGATCCCTCTGATCAGCCGATGAACATTACGATGATTACGGATATGGCGGGCACGGTTCTTGCCCAGCGCACAAAAATATTGGCGGCCAGCGACAGTAAGCTGCTCAGCCTAGAGGAACAGCCCGCTTCTCCTTATCGCTTAGTTGAGCACCAAACGAGGAGCATTGCCGAGTTGCCGCCTTTTCAAGTGGGGCGCGATCGCCAACAGATGGTTAGCGGCTTAGTATTGCTCAATCGGGATGAACTCAAGTTACTCGGCCTAGAGCAGCAAGCCAAAATTCACCTGCGTCCGCAGCCTATTCATCACCTGCCTCTTGAAGAACAACCTGCCCCAGAGGATACCTACCCCATTGATCAGGGCAATCTTGGTCTTTTGGCGTTTGCGGCTAAGCCCCTCTACGACAAGAATCAGTTGCAGGGGATGATTTTGACGGGTGTGCTTTTGAACAAGATGCCAGACCTTGTGGATCGCACCCAAGAATGGTCCACTGTTGATACTGTAGCAACCATTTTTGCCCAAGATTTGCGGATTGCCACCAATGTGCCCTACCTCGATGGCCAAACTCGCGCCATTGGCACCCGTGCGGCACGGCAAGTGGCGGCGACTGTCTTGAACGAAGATCGGGTGTTTCAGGGTAAGACAAATATCATTGGCTCCACCTACGCTACGGTGTATCAGCCCTTGCACGACTTTCGCCAAGAGCTGGGGCTGCCCCATCCACCGCCCATTGGCATGGCGTTTGTGGGCAAGTCCCAAGCATGGATTTCTACCATGATTACCCAGAAGCGCCTGGCGGCCTTTGTGATTACCCTCGTGACACTCACAGGTGCCATCGGCTGGGCGTACGTCAGCGCCAATGCCATTGTCAAGCCCATCCAAGCACTGGCTAGTTCCACCCGTCGCGTACGGGAAGGGGATCTGGATGCGCAGGTGCAGGTGGAATCCTTTGACGAAGTAGGCGACCTTGCGGAATCGTTTAATGCGATGCTGGTGCAATTGCGGCACTCCTTTCAAGAACTGGAGCAGAAAAATCGCTCCCTTGAGCAAATTCGCGATGAACTCATTGAAGCCAATGAACAGTTTGAGGCGGTCTTAAATGCGGTTCCCGGCACCATTTCCTGGATTAACGCCGAAGGCATTTACAAAGGTGTGAACCGCAAACTGGCCGAAACGCTCAACTTGCCACCGGAAGCATTTATTGGCCGTCCCCTTGGTTTCTTGCGCGACGATTGTGAGCTGGCAGAATTTATGCAAGAGTTTGTCAACTCACCTGATCTCTATGCCTCACGGGTCATTCCAGTGCAACGCAATGGCCGCACGACTTACTATTTGGTGGCGTTACAAAAGTATATGAAGGGCACCCATACCGTTTCTGTGGGGATTGATATTACCGACCGCATCCGTGCTGAGGAAGCTTTGCGCATTGCTGAAGAAAACTACCGCAGTATTTTTGAAAATGCCCTTGAGGGAATTTTTCAGGCCACCACCGATAGTCGTTTTATTCGGGTGAATGCGGCAATGGCCAGTATTTTTGGTTTTGACTCCCCTGAGGAAATGGTCGCTTCCATCAGCAACATCAGCGAGCAGGTGTATGTGGAGCCTGCTACTCGAGAGGAGATTCTCAACCACTTTAACAATGGCAATACAACCGGACTGTTTGAGTTCAAAGCCTATCGCCGCGATCGCCAAATAATTTGGGTTGAAGTGGGAATGCGAGCGGTGCTGAATCCGGAAGGAAATATTGCTTACTATGAAGGTCTGGTGCAAGACATCACCGAGCGCAAGTATCGCGAACAGGCCATGCAACAGCAAATTGAAGAGTTAAAGGTAGAAATTGACCACGAAAAACGGCGGCAACAGGTGGCCGAAATTACGGAAACCGAATACTTTCAACAGTTACGGCAACAGGCCGCCCACTTACGCAAACGCACTCATCGTCTGACCCCCTAGCGCTGCAGCGTGAAAGAGCATTGGCCAGAACAATTGGCGTTTCTATCGCCTTTACCCCTCATTGCCGTGGTGCGCGCCAGTGATCCCGCAGGGGCGATCGCCCTCGCAGATGCCTATATTCGTGCCGGTCTAACCTGTTTAGAGGTGGCATGGACAACCCCTGAAGCGACCGCTGTGCTCCAGTATTTGCGACAGCAGTATCCAACCTGCACGGTGGGAGCCGCCACATTGACCTCCGTGGCCATGCTAGAGAGTGCCTTAGCGGCAGGCGCTCAGTTTTTAGTGAGTCCCCACACGGCGGTTGATCTGGTTCCGCCCGCCCAAGCGGCGCAGCTGCCTCTTATCTTAGGTGCCCTAACCCCAACAGAGATTCTACAGGCATGGCATGCAGGCGCTGCCGCAGTGAAACTCTTTCCGGTGATGGCCATGGGAGGCGCCAGCTATGTGCAGATGCTCAAGCAGCCCTTTCCCGACATTCCCCTCATTCCCTGCGGCGGCATTGGCTGGTCAGATGTGCTCCCCCTCCTGAAAGCGGGGGCGATCGCCATCGGTATGGGCAGCCAACTCAGCCATGGTTTAACCCCGCCCCAACTCAAGGCGCGGCTGAATCAGTTGCGTCAGCAGGTTCAACAACTGGGGTGAGCGTTCTCACTCGCTCAGCATGGAAGCGTTGGCGCCGCCAGCGTTTGCCCAGATCTAAACCAATGGTGGCGTGAAAGTCATCCTGAACCTTTGCCGTCAACCGATAGGACACTTGGCGAACAATTTGCGCCAACACCCGGTTGCCGGTGCCCTGAATAAGAGCGTGGGGCAAACGATAAACAAATCGGGGAAAATACATCTCCACTCGCAGATCAAGCTGCCAGTTGACGCGGGTGTAATGGTAAATTTGGCGCTCAATGAGCTCTGGGTCAGTGTCCGGCCGTGCCGTTGTTGGCACCAGCTCCATAGCTGCTTGGAAATTGACATCGTAGTTCAAAAAGGGCTGATCCGGCACGGGAATCGTTTCAATCCGGTATACCCCTTGCTCTTGGGGGAGCAGGTGCAGGCCAATTTTAGGTTCCACTTCGTACCCGTGGGAGCCGTAGCGGCCAATCGTCAGAATATAGCCATTCTTCCCAATGGGCTCCGCTTTCATCGGCTGAGCACAGCGATAAAACCATTCGTGGTGGTTGTTCAGATACTGCTCATAGCGCTGAACGGGTGCATAAACCTCCATCCAGCCTTGAAACTGATTGTGAAAAATAAAGGGCGGGCGATCGACCGTTAGAGTGGGTACACCGGAAGATTCTGCATCGCCGTTGGCATGGGTCATAGGCCAGAGATGTCGCAATTGCACTCCTAATCATACCCTTCCCTGAGACGTGCAAGAGTTTTGGCGCAAGGCATTACTTTATCGCTGTCGAATGCTATACTAGTGAAGCTTAACGGGGCGTAGCGCAGCTTGGTAGCGCACCACTTTGGGGTAGTGGGGGTCGTGGGTTCAAATCCCGCCGCTCCGATTAAAACTTTCAATGTTGACTACCACAAGTTCAAGCCATAGGGCATGCGAGGACGGTAGGCATCCTCAAAATTAGTTTGGTTGAGGGTAGCACCGTTCAAACGCGCCCATTGGAGGTTGGTTTGCTCGAAGTTGGCACCGCTGAGGTTGGCACGGCGAAAGTCGCCATAGCGGCCATCGGCACCCCTGAGGTTAGCATTACTGAGATTGGCACGACGAAAGCGAGCATGGCGCAGGATAGCCAGAACGAGGGTGGCTCCCGTTAAATTGGCCTGCTGCACATTGGCACGTTCAAGGTAGGTGGCCGTTAAGTTGGCATGACTGAGGTTGGCTCCCTCAAGGTTGGCCAGCAACAGCGTGGCATCTTGCAGGTTTGCCCCTTGCAGATTGGCGCCCCGCAGGTTGGCACCTGCTAAGTTATAACCGCGTAAATCCGTATTACTGAGGTCGCAACCCGGGCAGGCATTGGTGGTTAACAGTTGCTGCACCGCTGCTGAAGGACTCGCTAAGCTCGGTTCCATGGCGATCGCCCCGACAATCGCCGCAGCAATAACGCGAAAACCCATACGTTGTGCTCCCTACACCCTCAAAAGACTCTCAAATCTTACCAATGCCGCCTCAATGAAGCCAAGCGTGACAATACTAACCAGCAGTTGTCCAAGGGCAAGCTTGGTCTTTCCTAGGGCACACTACAATAGAACAGTAAATTAATAAGTAAAGATGCATAGAGATTCATCATGGGTGTTCTTGGGAAACCCCTGACTAAAGCAATGATCCTGATCCTGTGGCTGGGGCTCTTGGGATGGCAGTGGCTGATGCCAGCGCCTGCGATCGCCCTCACCGAAGAACAAAAACTCTTTAACGAAGCTTGGCGAATTGTCAACCAAGCCTACGTCGATCCCTCATTTAACGGTCAAAACTGGTGGCTGGTGCGTCAGAAACTCCTCAGCCGCCCACTGCCGAACCGTGAGGCCACATACCAGGCCATTCAAGCCATGCTAGCCACGTTGGAGGATCCCTTTACGCGCCTGTTGCGCCCAGCCCAATTTCGCAGTCTGCAAACAACGACGGCAGGCGAGCTTACGGGTGTCGGCTTACAAATTAGCAGTGATCCCGACACAGGTCTCTTAGAAGTGATTACCCCCATTGATGGCTCCCCGGCAGCAAAAGCAGGAATCCTGCCCCGGGATCGTATTCTCGCCATTGACGGTATTCCCACCTCCCAACTCACCCTCGATGAGGCCGCTGAAAAAATGCGCGGGCGTGCCGGATCTCGAGTGCAGCTACAGGTACAGCACGGCGATGAGCCCCCCCAACTGTTGACCCTTGAGCGTGGTCACATTGAAATTAATCCGGTCACAGCAGAGCTGCGACGGGTAGAAGGTCATGCCATTGGCTATATTCGCTTGGGGCAGTTTAGTGCCATGGCGCCTGCGGAAATGCGCAAAGCCATCCAAGACCTCGAACAGCAGGGTGCGCAAGCGTATATTTTAGATTTGCGCAATAATCCGGGGGGACTGCTGCAAGCGGGGGTAGAAATTGCCCAACTCTGGATGGATCCGGGCGTGGTGGTCTATACCGTTGATCGCCAAGGTATTGTCGATAGCCTCAATGCCACGGGGACCCCTCTGAGCCGCGACCCCTTAGTGGTCTTGGTGAATGGCGGCACCGCTAGTGCCAGTGAAATTTTGGCCGCTGCCCTACAAGATACCGGTCGTGCCCAACTGGTGGGCGATCGCACGTTTGGCAAAGGCTCGATTCAGTCCTTGTTTAGCCTCTCCGATGGCTCCGGCTTGGCAGTGACCATTGCCCACTACGAAACCCCTAACCACCACAACATCAACAAGGTGGGCATTGAACCCAATCGGCGGGTGACCACTGCCCCTGCAAGCTTACGAGCCATGGGAACGCCAGCGGATCCCCAGTACCTTGCTGCCCTAGAACTGCTGCATAGCCCGATGCAACTGGCGACTAGCGCAGGGTAACAAACTCTTCAGCCGTGGAGGGGTGAATACCAATCGTGGCATCAAAGTCTTTTTTCGTAGCGCCCATTTTCAGGGCGATCGCAATCCCTTGGATAATTTCGGCGGCATTATCTCCCACCATATGAGCGCCCAAGACCCACTCTGTTTGTTTTTCCACTACAAGCTTAACGATGACTTTGGCCGCCTTGCCGGTGAGGCTGTGGTACATCGGGCGAAAGGCGGCGCGATAGACTAACACATTCTCTTCGCCCAGCTTGGTCTTGGCTTGGGCTTCCGAGAGCCCTACGGAAGCGGCTTCCGGTTGGGAAAAGACAGCAGAGGGAATGTTCTCGTAGCTGAGGGTGCGGGGTAAATTCCCAAACTGGGTATCGGCAAAGGCACGACCTTCCGCAATGGCAACAGGGGTGAGGTTGACCCGATTTGTGCAATCCCCTACAGCAAAAATGTGGGGTTGGTTGGTGCGGTAGAACTCATCGACAGCCACTGCGGCAATGCCTTGGCTATTGGTGCTGAGGTGAACGCCAGCGCGATCTAAGCCCAGTCCTTGCAGGTTAGGGGCACGCCCAATGGCGCAAAGGACAGTATCCACTTTGGCTTCGTAGGGTTGCCCCTGCTGCTCGTAGTGCACGCGAATATTGCCTTTTTTGGTGAGCTTGAGGCTAGTAATGCGGCATTGGGGACGCACATCTATGCCGTGGCGGATCATGCCCTCATAAACGCCGTCCTGAATGTCTTGGTCAAACCCCCGCAGGGGGCGATCGCCCCGCAGGAAATGCACCACTTCCGTGCCTAAACCGCGCATGATGCCAGCAAACTCAACACTGATGTAGCCACCGCCTAAGATCGCCAGTCGTTTCGGTTGTTTGGGCAGCAGAAACATCTCCCGTGAGGTAATGCTGTACTCGATGCCGGGCAGGTTAGGTTTAATGGCTTCCCCCCCCACCGCAATGAGAATTTTTTCAGCGGTGACTTGGCGGTGCACGTTACCATCCCGATCCACCAGTTCAAGGGTGTGGGGATCCACAAAGCGGGCAAAAAAGGGCAGCAGCTCAACCCCCGCCTTGGCCAAATAGCTAATGTGCAGCTGACTGAGGCGATTGACTTCGGTATCCACCGCTTTAATCAACTGCTCCCAATTCAGCTTGGGCGTGACGGGTCGCCAGCCATATCCCACGGCGTCGGTAAAGATGGAACTAAACTTAGAGGCATACACCAAGAGCTTTTTGGGAACGCACCCCCGAATCACACAGGTGCCACCCACTTTATCTCCTTCGGCGATCGCCACCCGAGCGCCATAGGAAGCCGCCCGCTTTGAGGCGGCCAAGCCACCGGAACCTGCCCCAATCACAAATAAGTCGTAATCGTAGCTCATGGTCTCTCCCTAGGTCCTAGCCTCAGTCTAGCGGATGCTGCCGACTGTCTTGTTCCCTACAAAAACGTTTGCCGATGAATACTTTGCAGGGCAGCATACTCCGCCTGTTTACCCAAGCGCCGCAGCGATCGCAGCCGCTGTTCAATGAGCAGGCGGGCATCCGTGCGACTAATGGACTCAAACTCTATCCCCCCCGGACGCAGCGTGACAATAAAAAACAGGCGCTGGGCGTAAAGGGTTGTAAACAGCTCCCGATTCTCCTCCACGGGACAGACCCCATACAGTAGCCCAAATGTGGGGTGATTTAAGTACTGCTCAGCGGTCATGGAAGATTTCATCTAGGAATGAATTCTTACCTCACAAGGTTAAGGGTGGATAGCGCGAGGAGCCTCAGGTGCTTTTTCAACACCCAATAGGCTACCCAAGAGAGAACATTCACGGCAATGGTATTGGCAACTGTGAGGATGAAGAGTAAGACTAAGATTCACGCAAACGCAGGACGCCGTAAAGTAGGCTGAACCTCGGGCGCAAAACTGTTCAGATTATACCGAATTCGTCGATCGCGATCGCCCTCTGCCACTGGGAAAGGCGAAACCCTTGAGACCTTTGAGGCTAGGGTTAATCAACAGTGATTGATTTGCTACCATTTACTAACACAAGTTAATATTTATGCTAGACATGGCATACGTTCCTCTCAGAAAAGCGGTTGAGTTAAACACGCTGAGAAAATACACGGATGAAGGTAAGATCGATTGCATCCGCAACGACGCAGGACAACGACTGTACAACGTCGAGTCTTATGTACGGCGTAGAACAGCTCAGCCTGCCGTTGTTTGCAACTGTCGCGTCAGTTCTGCAAAACAACGAGACGACCTTGCCAGATAAGTTGAGTTTATGCGGGAACGATTCCCAGAAGCCGAAATTATCCAAGACGTTGGGGCTGGCCTCAACTTCAAGCGAAAAGGATTGCGAGCCTTACTGGAACGACTTGTGCGCAGAGATAAGCTCACGATTGTTGTTGCCCATCGAGACCGGCTCTGCCGCAACGGGTTTGAACTGTTTGAGTATCTGGCAGCCAAGAACGGCGGCTCAATCGTGGTTCTCGACCAAGCTGTTCAAGGTGGGGACGCGCTTACGCGAGCAGAATCCTAGCTCACAGTCGCTTTTCTCGCCATCTCTTGCCTCTTCTCGTCCCGACGGTAAGGGTTTTGCGGCCACCGCAAGAAGGACTAGGAAAATCCGGCTCTTCCCAAACCCTGAACAGCGGGCACTCCTCAAGCAATGGCTTGGCGTTTCCCGATACGTTTACAACAAAACTATCGAATATCTGCAACAGCCGGATACAAAGGCGCAGTGGATGGCTGTGGCTCCCGTTATCCTTGGGGACTTGCCGGATTGGGCTAAGTCAGTTCCCTACCAAATCAAGAAGATTGCCGTGAAGGATGCCTGTCTAGCAGTACGGGAAGCCAAAAGGAAGTACCAACAAGACGGCAAAATCCGCAAATGCAAGTTTCGTAGCCGCAAGGACAAGCAGCAGACGATATTTATTCCCCAAACGGCTATCAAAGATTGTGGAGTGTACCACACGATTCTGGGAAAATGTCCCCTCAAGGAAGC
>FWWM01002487.1_pt1 | contig 46457 bp, 47 predicted proteins | sample 2228351 | NCBI WGS metagenome assembly FWWM01 (sample SAMEA103939774, study PRJEB20133) | metagenome
GGATCAGCAGATCGGCCCCCTCCGCCAGCGGTACCATCACCTCCGCCGCCTCCGTCGTGTCGCCGCTGTACACGATCGCCCGTCCCTTCGCCTCAAAGCGGCGCGCCTCGCACACCAGGTTCGGCGCGTGCGGTACCTCGGCCGTGCGCACCACGAAGGGCCCCGCCTCTCGCACGTCGCCAGCGCGCACCTCCACCACTGGCACCTCCAGCGGCTCACCCCAGCCCCGCCCGGGCATCCCTGTCACCATCGCCGCCGTCCCCACCGCCTGCCGGGCGTACGCCGCCGTCCCGGGCGGACCCTGGATCTCCAGCGGCAGGTGCCCGTGCGGAAACGTCATCGCCTGCACGAACGTCGCCAGCCCCAGCACGTGGTCCGGGTGCAGGTGGCTGATGAACACCCTGCTTACGCTTGCCGGCGAAACACCCGCCATCACCAGCCGGTCGTACGCCCGCGGCCCGCAATCGAGCAGCACGGTCTCGCCCCCGCCTGTCAGCAGGATCGAGGCCCCCGCCCGGTGCGGCGTATCCGTCCCTGCCCCCGTCCCGAGGAACTGCACGCGCATCGCCCACAGTCTACCCCGCCAGCCCCCGTGACAAGCACCCGCCCGCCGCGGTACCGTTCGGCCGAACCCCTCGAGGAGGAACGCGTGTCGACCCAGGAGTGGTACCTGTTCGGGCACCTTGTCGGTGTCTTCTTCCTGCTCGCGGCCACCGGCCTCACCACCGGCGCCGCCGTCGCCGCCGGCCGTGTCACCGCCGCCAACACCGTGGTTACCCTGCTCGACCTCCAGCTCCGCTCCGAGCGCATCGTCACATCGATCGGCGCCATCCTCGTCTTCGTGTTCGGCTCGCTGCTCGTCAACGAAGCCGGTTATTCCTTTGGCGACGCCTGGATCTCAACCGCCTACACCCTCCTCATCCTTGCCCTCGCCGTCGACCACGGCTTCTACCTGCGCAAGGTCAGGGCCGCACGCGAACTCGCCGTCACCCTGGGCAACGGCCCGGTGACCGCCGAGCTGCGCGATCGCCTCAACGACAACGGCGCCCGCCTTGCCGGCATCGTCCTCACGCTCCTCTGGCTCGTCTTCCTCTGGCTCATGATCGCCAAGCCCGGCGCCTGACCCGCCCCCGGGCCGCTCAATCGCGCGCCAGCCGCCGCCCGAGCAGCCCGGAAGGCGAAGGCTCCCGCGTGCCGGGTCGGTAGAGCAGGTGCCCGGCCAGCCCGGCCTGCTTATCGATTGCCGTCAGCCACCACCGCCCGGCCGCCAGCGGGAACCACCCGGCCACGCGCTGGAGCACTCCCGCCTCCGCGAACGCTGCAGCCGCTAGCAGCCGACCGAGCGCGTGGCCGGCCGGCGTCGCCTCCACAATGCGCGTAACCCGCCCCACCAGCCGCAAATGGCCCCCGTGCCAGGCGAGGCCCGGGCATGTCCGCATCAGGCGCTGCGCACCCCATCCGTGGCACACCTGTTTCGCCGCGAACACCCGGAGGTCGTCGTCGTGGTCGTGGTCGACTCGCATCCCCGGGGCATACCCCACCCGGAACCCGAGGCGCTCGGCCACCAACCCGAACTCGGTATCCCCCACGCGCCGATAGGCCTCGTTGAACGTGAGCCGCTCGAACACCTCGCGGCGCACCGCCAGGTTTCGTGTGTCGACCTCGGTCGCTTCCCCCGGGGCCAGCCTGCGGAACCGCGCTTCGTACCGCGCCTGCAACAGCCGGCTCACCCGGTCGCGACGCGTCGTACCCGAAAACCCCTGGACGATGTCGTACCCGCCGGCCGTGAACCGGAGCCCCTCCTCGAACCATCCCGGGAGCACCACGCAGTCGGCATCGGTGAAGAAGATCACCCCGCCCCGGGCCGCCTGCACGCCCACGTTCCGTGCCCGGTAGACCCCCGGCTCTGGCGCCGAGAGGAGCAGCGCGCTGCCCGCTGCAACGCCCATCAGCCACGCCGAGAACTCCGCCGCCGACCCGTTGTCGACGACCACGATCTCAATCCCCATCCCGGGCGGCATCGCCTCCCGGATTGATGCCAGGCACGCCGCGATGCGCCGGTCGTCCTTCACCGGAATCACCACCGAAGCCGCCAGTGCGGACGTCATGCGCGCTCCCCCGGACCAACCTGCTCGACCACCGCCTCCAGGACCTCGACGTGCCGCCTGGCGCTCTCCGGGCCACCAAGCAGCCCATCGGGGTCATCCTCCCCCCGCATGGCTCCCGCCCACGCCGCCAGGACCCGCCGCACGCCCTCCACGTCGCTCGACCGTCGCCACGGGAGCGGCACGCGCAGTACGCCTGGTCGAGTGATCCGCGGCCGCCCGTCCACTGCGAGCATCTCCCGGTACGTGGCCCCGTGCGCGACTCGCTACCGGAAGGTCTGCCCCCCCGCGAGGCCGAATGTTCCTTCGATCGCCCGCTCCCCGGCACGTTCGGCCCGCACATCGACGATGGGCGAGCAGGTCAGCCAGGTGGCGAGGTCAATCGCGTGTGGCACGAGGTCGAGCTCCGGTGGAGCGGCATCGAACGCGCCCCATGCCGCCGGGTTTGTTTCGAGCGTAAACTGCCAGTCGGTGCCCCGCTCGGTCCGTCGCACCCGTCCGTAGCTGGGCCAACCCCGGCGTGTGAACGCCGCCCGCAGCAGCCCTGCCCGTTCGGCCGGCCACCCAGCCATCTCCGCCAGGTTCACTGCCGGTGGTTTCTCCACCAGCACGTGGACCGCCGCCTCTAGGCCGGCGCGCACCTGTGCCCCGTGCACCCGCGGCGGCCCAAGGATGAGCAGCCCATCGAGACCGCACTCCGCCAGCAGCTCCTCCACCGCCGCAAAGCGACGCGCACCAGCCGTAACCGGGCGCGGGTCGGCAATCGCAGCTACCTCCAGGTCGGGGCTCGCCTCCAGGGCGGGGGCATAGAGACGCTCGTATACCCTGCCGGCCCCGGCAATGCCCACGCGCAGCCGTCGAGCCCGCGCGCCCATCGACTACACCGACCCGGCGAACGATCGTCCTTCGTACCCCGCAGGCGGCCGCACCCCAAGCAGCTCCCACGCCGACGGCGCGAAGTCCCGCGCGTCCACCGCCACCGGCAGGCGCACCCGTAGCCCGGCCGCCGGGCGCATGTACAGGAACCCTTCGCCAGTGTGCACCCCGTTCCGCCGCTCCTCCATCACGTTCACGAGGCGCCGCCCCAGCGCATCCGCCGCGGCTGCCACCCTGGTCAGCCCCCGGTTGCTCATGAGCAGCGCATCCGGCAGCCGGTGCACCCGCGGTCCGCTGGCATGTGCTGCCGTCCGCCACAACCCCGCGAAGACCTCCTGCCCGTCGGCGGTTCGAAAGCCCCGAGCGGTCTCTTCGACCGCATCCAGCCAGCGCATCTGCTCGCCTGCCCCCACCACGCCACGGGCCTCCCGTCCCGCCATGTTGACCCGGATCCCCAGGTCACCATCGTGCCCGATGCGGAAGAGCGGATCCGCACCCGGGTCAAACCCGCGACCGTCGAGGTTCGCCTGCCGCGCCGCGCACCCGGGCTGGCAGCCGCTGCCAGATGAACCGGTGCACCGGGTCGGGCACAACGTCGCGCACCCGCCGCAGCAGGTCCGGTCGGCTCACCGCCGCCTCGGCCGGCTTCCCCATCGCAAGCGCCAGCACCTGTGCCCCGAGCGAGCTGAAGTCCACCTGGTGGCGCATGCCGTGCAGGGCAAACAGCCCGATCGTAGCACCCGGGCCCGCCGCCGCCACGATCCGGGGCCACGCCTCATCGAGCGGAGCCAGCACCTGCCCAATGAGGTCCAGGTTCGTTACCCCGGGCCGAAATTCGCGCTCCTCGGCCAGGTAGTGCCCGGCCTTGTGCGTTTCCGCGAAGACGACGATCACGAAGCCCCGCCCATGGTCCCCAGCCAGCTCCTCCAGGAGCCGCGCTCGCTGCGCCACGCCCTGGGCCAACACCCGCGTCATGCCAAGCAGATTGCGCGCCGATTGCGGTTCGACCGTGTCGAACGAGAGCGGGTGATCCCCGAACCGCCGCCGCAGCCTTGCAAGTGCCTCGTCCGGCCAGCTTTCCGCCTCCACCTCATCGTGGAGCCCCCAGCCCACGACCTGCTCCACAAACCGGTGCCGCGCGAGCGGCGCGTACGGCACATCGATTGCGGCGACCCGCCACCCCGCTTCCGCCAGTCCTTCCCAGAACGGCCGATAGCCGAACGCCGGGTGCGAATTCCGCACGTACCGCATCTCTTCCGCCAGCCACTGGAGCCACCAGTACCGCCCGTGGTGGCCCGGCCCCATCCCCGATGCGAACGTCGGCCAGATGGAGCCGTGCAGTAGCTCGCCGTCCGAATGTACGGTGGCCGAAGCCGCGTCGCGCGCGAACGCCGCGAGGTTCGGCAGCGCCCCGGTTGCGAAGAGCCGGTGCAGCCAGGCGATCTCCATCGCGTCGAGCGCCACCAGCACGAGTCGAGTGCCAGCCGAATTCGGGAGCTCCGCCTCCACGCCCCGGACCTTACACCGTCAGCGGGTCCTCCGCGAGCTGCGCCAGGTGCGGGCTCACCTGCGGCAGCCGGTCGATGCCAACCCCCGCCAGCACCTCCAGGTAGTCCACCAACTGCTTCTCCCGCAGCTTCCGCAGCCGCTCCACTCCCGCCTGGATCCGCTCGAAATCCCCGGCGAAGAGCAGCGCCAGCGCCTCACGCTCCGGGTGGCTGTAGCGTAGCTCGATGCTGAGCGCCGCTTCCGCACGCCCCAGCCAGAAGCGCACGTTCTCCCGTCCCCGCGGGTGGTGCTGGATGTACCAGAGCAGGTGCCGCCGCCCGTACTCCAGGTGCCGGCGCGAATCCCGCGCCATGTTGGCGAAGAGCGTCCGCTCCACCTCCGTCTTCGCAAAATCCGCGTACGCCTCGAACAGCGTCAGCTCGTACGACTTGTAGACCACATCCAGCGCCGTGATCATCTCTGTGAACTTCAGCGCCCCATACCACGCCCGGTAAAGCGCACCCAGCGGCGCCTGGCCCAGCCCACCACCGTTCGAGAGTGCCCGCTTGCGGAGCGCCTCCACCTTGTGGCCCGCATCGTAGATCTGCGTCCCAAGGAAGAGCTTCACATCGTGGAAGCCGTAGCTGATCGGCTCCAGCCACTTCGCGATGATCTTCTGCTCCACCAGCCCATGCCCGCTGTACAGCGTCGCCAGCTGGCACACGGCCCGCTCAATCTCCGGCGGCAGCTCGCTCAGCCCGGCCGCCCAGTCGAGGTCTGTCGCCGGGATCCACCGCTCCCGGATCGCCTCTTCGTAGAGCTCGTCCACCCCCTCCGCCCACACCTCCACCTTGTCGTAGATGAAGTAGCTCCCCGGCGCATAGTTGTCCGGCGATGGGTGCGAGCCCCGCGGCGTATCGTTCTCGTACGGCCAGCGGTCCGGCACCTGCCCGTACGTCCCGATGTTGATGTCCTTCAGCAGCAGCCCGCGCTCGCTCGGCCGCGCCTTCACCCCCCGCTCCGAGCGCGTGCGGATGAAGTTGAACGTCACGTTCGCCATCCGCTCCGGGTCCTTCTCCACCAGGTCGAGGAACCCCCGGACCCGCTCCTCCGGGATCCGCATCAGCGCAATGTTCGCCACCGTCGCGTCGCGGAGCGGCGATGCCTCGATGCGGGCAAGCGTCTCGTCACTCCAGCCCAGCTCGCGGGCACGGATCTTCGTCGCGGTGCTCAACTGCATCGTCTCAACCTCGCTTCTTCTGCCGTCCCGGGCCGATCGTTCAGTTCACCGGGTCCAGGAACTCCCGCAGCCCCGGCGCCATCCGCTCCCGCCGGTCGCCCAGTCCGATCACTTCGAGCCGGTGCATGTACTCGTTCACCTGGCGCTTCCGCATCAGCAGCAGCTTCGCGTACCCCTCGTCGATGTGCTCGATGCCGCCCCCCGCGAGGATCGCCAGCGCCTCCCCCGTCGTCGGGTTCGTCGTCAGGCTCGCCTGCTGGCTCTGCGCCAGCGCCCCCTCCTGGATGTCCAGGTAGTGGTGCATCTCCTCCTTCCGCCACGGCTCCGTGTCCATCACGTACTTCATGTGCGTCACGCCGAAGGCCAGGTGGCGGCTCTCATCCTGCGCCGAAAGCCGGAAAATCTTCTTCTCCGCCTCGTTCTGGGCAATGAGCTCGCCCATCCGGAAGAGCGTCTGCACGAACCCCTCGCCCACCAGGTGGAGGAGCGCCGTCATCTCCGTGAAATCATCCACCGAGAGCAGGTTGATCGCCCCGAACCCCGCATCCACCATCCCGCCGCCATTCACCAGGGCCCGCTTCCGGAACACGTCCAGGTGGCGGCTCTCATCCATGATCTGGGTGCCGAGGAAGAGCTGCGATTCGAAGTGGTCCGGGTGCACCTGCTCCATGAACCGCCCCGGCAGGTCGCCCGCGATGAACTCCACCTGCGTGAGGAACGTGCACAGCGTGCACATCGCCCACTCCAGGTCATCCGGCAGCGGCTGGATCGTCTCCCACGGGATATCCACCGCACTCGACCACTGCCGCTGGTTCGCCTCCTCGTAGAGCAGCATCGCGCTCTCCGACCAGACATCCGCCTTCGAGCGGTACTGGCGAGCGTGCCGCGGCGAGCGTGGGTCAGCCCACGCCCCGCGCGGCTTGAACACGGGCGCCCCCGCCTCATCAACGTCCGCCGCGCCGTACGTCAGCGCATTGATCTGCTCCAGCGTCAGGCCACGCCGGCCCGCCTGGATCCGCATCCCCTGCTCCGTATCCAGGTTCAGCCAGTCGAAATTCAGCCCGGGCACATCCACAAATGCGGGCGATGGCATAGGGGCCCCTCCAGGTCCGGTGATAGGCGGAGTATATGCCACAGATAGAAAGCCTGCCGCAAACGACCCTGCAGCGCGCCCGCAAGCTCTGCTACACTCCGACTGATGCGCCACCCTGACGCACCGCCACGCGAGGTCGTGAACGCCCCGGACTCACCGGGGCGCGTCCTTTAGCGCCGCACGAGCGACCGCGGCGCACGCTTCCCCAGCGTCCTGGTTTCCCCTCCTTCACTACAGCGCTGGTCCCGCCGCTCGCAGCTGCCGTATCTTTCCATAAGAAACCCGTAAGAATGCACCGGGCCCCGCTGCCCGGCCCGTGACCCCGCACCCAAGGAGAGCTCCCCGTGCCCGAAAAAATCTACATCTTCGATACCACCCTCCGCGATGGCGAACAGTCCGCCGGCGTCGCCTTCACCCCCGGCGAGAAGCTCGAAATCGCCCGCCAGCTCGAGCGCCTCGGCGTCGACATCATCGAGGCCGGCTTCCCCTGCTCCACCCCGGGCGACCTCGAGGCCGTGGCCACCATCGCCCGTGAGGTTCGCGGCCCCGTCATCTGCGCCCTCGCGCGCGCCGTCCCCGCCGATATCGATACCGCCTGGGAAGCCGTCAAAGACGCCGCCGAGCCCCGCATCCACGTCTTCATCAACTCCTCCGATATCCAGATGGCCCACCAGCTCCGCAAGGATCGCGAGCAGGTCCTCCTCCAGGCCGAGGAGATGGTGAAGCACGCAGCCCGTTACACCAGCAACGTCGAGTTCAGCCCGATGGACGCCACCCGGGCCGACCCCCGCTTCATCTTCGAAATCGTCCGCCGCTGCATCGATGCCGGCGCCACCACCATCAACATCCCCGACTCCGTCGGCTACGCCATCCCCGAAGAGCTCGGCGCCTTCTTCGATGCCCTCTTCGAAAACGTCCCCAACATCCATAAGGCCCGCGTCAGCTTCCACGGCCAGAACGACCTCGGCCTCTGCACCGCCAACACCCTCACCGCCATCCAGCACGGCGCACGCCAGGTCGAAGTCACCATCAACGGCATCGGCGAACGCGCCGGCAACACCTCCCTCGAGGAAGTCGTCATGGCCATCAAGACCCGCAAGGACTTCCTCCCCTTCTACACCGACATCAACACCCGCGAAATCTACCGCACCTCCAAGATGGTCGAGACCTACTCCGGCATGCCTGTCCAGTGGAACAAGGCCATCGTCGGCAAGAACGCCTTCCGCCACGGCTCCGGCATCCACCAGGACGGCATCCTCAAGCTCCGCGAAACCTGGGAGATCATGGACCCCGCCGAGATCGGCATCCCCCAGGGCACCCAGCTCGTCCTCGGCAAGCTCTCCGGCCGCCACGCCTTCAAAGAGCACATGATCGAGCTCGGCTACGAGCTCACCGATGAGGAGCTCAACCGCGTCTTTGCCGCCTTTAAAGAGCTCGCCGACAAGAAGATCGAGGTCGACGACCGCGATCTCGAAGCCCTCGTCAACGAAAACCTCCGCACCATGGAGACCGCCGGCTGGCGCCTCGACCTCGTCCAGGTGTCCGCCGGCGACCACGCCGCACCCACCGCCACCCTCCGCCTCGTCGACCCCGACGGCAACATCCGCGTCGATGCGGCCGTCGGCACCGGCCCCGTGGATGCCGTCTACCGCGCCATGAACCGCATCACCGGCCTCGCCCCGCGCCTGACGGAGTTCTCCGTCAAGAGCGTCACGGAAGGCATCGACGCCCAGGGCGATGTCACCATCCGCATCGAAGACGAGAACGGCCGCACCTACACCGGCCGCGCCGCCGATACCGACATCATCGTCGCCAGCGCCAAGGCCTACATGAACGCCCTCAACCGCATGCTCCTCGTCCGCGCGCGCAACGCCGAGGCCCGCGCCAACCCGTAGCCACCCGGCCCACGCACCACCACGCCCGCACGCCCGGGGGTAGAATCCACGGCCATGCAGCCGTCACCTCCCCGGGCGGGCCTCTTTCACGGCTGGGTCGTGGTCGGCGCAGTCTTCGGCGTCCTCTTCGTCGCCTTCGGTGCCGCCTACGCCTTCGCTGCATTCTTCAACGCCCTCCGCGACGAGTTCGATGCCTCCCGCGGCGATATCTCCCTCGTCTTCGCGCTCACCGGCTTCCTCTACTTCGGCCTCGGCTCCGTCACCGGCCTCCTCGCCGATCGCATCGGGCCCCGCCGCGTCATCGGCGCTGGCATCCTCTGCATCGCCGCCGGCATGGCCGCCGCCTCACTCGCGCAGGCGGTCTGGCAGGTCTACCTCACCTACTCCCTCGGTGTCGGGGTCGGCGTGGGCCTCGCCTACGTGCCCGCCGTCGGCGTGGTCCAGCGCTGGTTCATCCGCCGACGTGGCATGGCGTCCGGCTTCGCCGTCGCCGGCATCGGTGCCGGCACGCTCGTCATGCCCCTCCTCGCCGCCGGCGCCATCGAGCTCCTCGGCTGGCGCACCGCGTGGCTCCTCCTCGCCGGTGTCGCGCTCCTCATCGGCCTGCCGGCCGTCGCCCTTGTCACCCCGTCACCGGCCGACCGCGGCCTCCACCCGGACGGCGACCCCCGCCCCCCGCCGTCCCTCGGACCGGCCGGCGGCCCCGGTGCCCGCGAGGCGCTCCGCTCCCGCCCCTTCTGGCTCCTCTTCGGCGCCGGCCTCTCTACCTCCCTCGGCATCTTCATCCCCTTCGCCCACCTCACCCCCTACGCCCGCGACCACGGCTTCTCCGATGCCTTCGGCGCGCTCCTCATCGGGCTCATCGGCATCGGCTCCATCGCCGGCCGGCTTATCCTCGGCGGCTCCGCCGACCGCCTCGGGCGGCGCCGCTCGCTCGCCGGCACCTTCATCGCCATGGCCGCCTGCCTCGTCTGGTGGCTCATCGCCACCCAGGCCTGGGCCCTCATCCTCTTCGCCCTCGCATTTGGGGCGGCCTATGGCGGCTTCGTCGCCCTCATCCCCGCCCTCGCCGCCGACTACTTCGCCGGCCGCAGCTTCGGCACCATCCTCGGCCTCGTCTACACCAGCGCCGCCGTCGGCGCTCTCGCCGGTCCCACCCTCGCCGGCGTCCTCTACGATGCCCGCGAAAGCTACACCCTGCCCATCACCCTCGGCATCGCCCTCAACGCCGTGGCCGTGCTCTGCATGGTTGCCCTGCGCGACCCCGGGGCCGGCGCGCAGCGCGTGGCCCCGCGCCCGGGCACAATGGATGCGTGAAGCGACTCCTCATCGTCCTTACCCTCCTCGCTGCCCTGCCCCTCGCTGCCGCCTGCGGCCTGAAAGACAAGTCCTACGCGACCTCTCCCTCCCTCCGTGCCCTCATCGGCACCACCATCGGCAACGTCGCCTTCCGCCCGCCCGAACCCCCACCCGCGCCGGTCGAGCCCCCCGCCGGCTGGGAGCTCCACTTCTCCCTCGCCACCTTCTCCAGGCTCGAAAACGAACAGCCCAGCCTCCAGGTCGTGCTCCAGGTCCGCACCCATCCCGGCGCCGGGTTCGAATTCTGGCTGCTCGATGAGACGGGCACCGCCGTGGCCCGCTGGTCGGCCGGCGCCACCACCTCCTACGTCGGCACCGTCTGCTTCCAGCTCGAACTCGCCCGCGATGGCGAGGCCGTCCCCCTTGGCCGGGGCGACCACCGCGCCATCGTTGCCTTCCGCGAATTCAACGGCGACGTCATCGCGGCCCGCCAGGCCCCCGTCACCGGCAGCCCGCCCGCCCTCGAGGGCGCCACCCCGGCCCAGGGCAGCCCGGTCTACCGCGACGCCCTCGCCTGCCCGAAGGGCTCCTGACTCCTCCTATCGGCTCCGCTCCCGCCGCCACGCCAGCCACGCCGTCAGCGCGATGAGCAGGTTCGCGTTTGCCAGCGCCGAGGCGATCCAGCGCCCCTCCGCCGTAAACCGGTCCCACGTTGCCGGCGCAGCCCCCCACAGGAGCGCGCCAAGGGCAGCGTGCACCGCCGCGAGCGCCGGCAGCACGCTCACCGCCCGCCGGGCCGCGACCGTGCCGAGCACCAGGCTCGCCCCCGCGAGCACCGCGCCGACGGTCCAGGCCGCCGCCCGTGGCACGTCGAACCAATCCGCAAGCTCCGTTCCCAGCGCAAGGCACGCTGCAGCCAGCAGCGCCGCAAACGTACCGTCCGCCCAGAGCAAGAGCACCGCCGGGGATCGCCACACGCTGAATCGATTGCTCATACCCCCGAGCCTACCACCCGTCGCCGGCGATCCCACCCTGCTGGCCTGTCACAGCAGCACAAGGTTGTCGCGGTGCACCACTTCCTCCCCGTACGAGTACCCCAGCACCTCGGCGATCCGGTCCGAGCGCAGCCCCCGGATGCGCCGCAACTCATCGGAGGCATAGTTCACCAGCCCGGCGGCCACGCGCCGTCCCTCCGTGTCCCGGATCTCCACGGAGTCCCCCCGCTCAAAGGCTCCCTCCACCGCCGCCACGCCGGCCGGCAGCAGGCTCCGGCCCCGGGTCCGCAGCGCCTCCGTTGCCCCCGCATCGACCGCGATCCAGCCACCGCGAGTCACGCTCCCCAGGATCCACCGCTTCCGGCTCTCCAGTCGGTCCCCTGCCGAAGGGAAAAAGGTGCCGTTCGTCTCGCCGCGGGCCGCCGCCACCAGCGCCTCCGGCTCCCGCCCCGAGCAGATGACCACATCCACCCCCGCCTGCGTGGCGATCTGCGCCGCGCGCAGCTTCGTCGCCATCCCCCCGGTGCCCGGGCCGTGCGCGCCGCCCCCCAGCGCCTCGACCCCCGCATCGATCCGCTCCACCCGGCGAATCAGCCGAGCATCCGGGTTGCTCCGGGGATCGGCATCGTACAGCCCGGCCACATCCGTCAGGATGACGAGCAGGTCCGCATCGATCAGGTTCGCCACGTACGCCGAGAGGCTGTCGTTCTCCCCGATCCGCGTTGCCAGCACCTGGTCGAGCGCCACTGCGTCGTTCTCGTTGATGATGGGCACCGCCCCCGCGTCCAGCAGGTCGCGCAGCGTGTTCCGCGCGTTCAGGTAGGCGAGCCGGTCCGCCAGGTCACGCCGCGTCAGCAGCACCTGCGCCACCACCGTATCGTGCCAGTCGAACAGCTCGTCCCAGCTCTGCATCAGGTGGCTCTGCCCCACCGACGCGATCGCCTGCCTGCTGAGCTGCCGCACCGTCTCCGCCCGGCCGCGCAGCCGGTGCCGCCCCGCCGCCTGCGCCCCGGAGGAGACGACTGCGACCTGGCAGCCCGCCGCACGCAGACGCACCACCTGCCCCACCAGCCGCGACATCGCCTCCAGGTCGAGCCGGTCCGATCCCGCCGTCAGCAGGCTCGTGCCGAACTTCGCAACAATTCGCCGGTAGCGCACGCCACAAGTAGAGCGCGCCCGCGCCGAATGCGAAAGCTCACCCCGCCGCCCGGGCCGGTGCCACCCGCCGCAGCCCCGGCTGGGCCGCCACGCTGAGCACCACGGCCGCGAGCATCGCCCATGCCATCGCCGGGAACACCGCCTCGAGGCTCCAGCGCTGGGCGGCCGCCCCCACCGGGAAGGCCGCCAGCATCGCCAATCCCATCGCCAGCGGAAAGATCCCCATCACCCGCCCCCGCATCCCCTCCGCCACCCGCTGCTGCGCAACCGTCGTCGCCGCGACCATCGTCGTCACCAGCGCGAACCCCAGCCCAAAATTCGCCACCGCCGTGAGCGGCACCAGCCGCGAATACGCAAACACGAGCGCCATGGCGCCAAACCCGAACGCGCCGCACCAGAGCGTCACCCCGCGGCCCGGCAGCCCGCCCCGCGCCATGAAGAAGAACGAGGCAGCGAACGTCCCCAGCCCCCACGTCATCGCCATGAAGCCAAACTCCGTCTCCGAAAGGCCAAGCACGTTCCGCATCCACGATGGCCCGAGTGTCGCCGGGCCGGGCATCCCCAGCAGCTGCACCGCCAGCACCAGCACCACCACCGCGAAGATCACCGGCTCGCTACGCGTGTACGTCAGCCCCTCCCACGTGTCTCGCATCACCCCCGCCCCGCTGCCCCCGCCCCCGCGGGAACGCACCCGCAGCGCCCACAGCAAGGGCAGCACCCCGAGCCAGGCCAGCAGCGTGAGCGCGTACACCTGCCCCGCATCCAGCCGACCGTTCAGGATCCCGGCAAGCGGCAACGCCAGCGGGAACGTCACCTGCTGCGCCACCATCTGCAGCGTGATCGCCGAGGGCAGCGCCGCCATCCCCACGATTGCCGGCGTTGCTGCCTGTCGCGCCGGCTGGTCGACTGCCAGCGCCCCCGCCGCCGCGAACGTCAGCACCAGCAGCAGCGCCATATCGCCCCCGCCGAACGGCTCGGCCAGCATCAGCCCGGCCACCGCCCCGTTCACCGCCAGCGTCACCGCCTGGCTGCCCAGCAGCAGCGCCCGCCGCTCCAGCCGATCGGCCAGCGCCCCGCCCACCAGCCCAAAGATGATCATGGCCGATCCGCGCGCTGCCCCGATGAGCCCGATGAACAGCACCTCCCGCTCCGGGTACCGCTCCTGCACCCAGAACACCTGCGTCAGGTACTGCATCGGCATCATGAAGCTCACGAGCACGGAGCCCGCGAACAGCAGCCGAAAGTCCCGGTGAGCCAGGGCATTCGTTCGCACCCCGCGAACTGTACGCCGGCCTTACGCCCTCGGCGAGCCCCCCGGCGCGCCGCCCTGGCGCCCGGCCCCAAACCGCTCCAGCTCCCGCTCCAGCACCAGTGGCCGCGTCACCGCCTCGCGGTCGTACGGCCCCCAGGCCTCGCGCGGCACCAGCCACATCACCTCGAACTCATTCCCATCCGGGTCCTGCCCGTAGAGCGACTTCGTGGCGCCGTGGTCCGATTGCCCGGTCAGCGCCCCCATCCGCGCCAGCACCTCCCGCATCTCCGCTAGCTCCTCGATCGTCTCCACCTGCCACGCCAGGTGGTACAGCCCCACCGCCTGCCCCGTGAACGGCCCGGGTGCGCCCGGCCCCAGCGCGAACAACCCCAGGTCGTGGTGATTCTCCGAGCCCGCTGCCCGCAGGAACACCGCCCGGCCGCCAAGGTTCGTCACCACCTCGAACCCGAACGCCTCCCGGTAGAACGCAGCCGCCCGTTCCGCATCGCGCACGAACAGCACTGCATGGTTCAACCTGCTCACCCGCGCCATACACCCCTCCGTTGCACCGGGGCAGCCCGGCCCACGGGCTATCCCCGCGGCAGCCCGAGCCCGCGCTGCGCGATGATGTTCTTCTGGATCTCGCTCGTCCCCCCGCCAATTGGGCCGGACATCGCCAGCAGGTAGCTCGTCAGCACCCTGCCCCGGAGCTGCGCCCAGCGCGAGCCCGGCTGCAGGGCCCCGTACGGTCCCAGTAGATTCACCCCCGTGTTTGCCACCTCGATGCCGAGCATCGCCATGAACACCTTCCCCATGCTCGCCTCGTAGTTCGGCACCTCCCCGCGCGCTTGCAACCATGCCGTGCGCAGCGCCAGTAGCCGGCCAACCTCTGCTTTCACCGCCAGGTCCGCCAGCTTCACCTGCACCTCCGGCTTATCCCATGGCCGCCCCCCCGGGTGTCGCTCCTTCGCCCAGCGGATGAGATCGTGCACCGTGCGCCGTGCCCCCGAAATCGCCGCGATGTTCGAACGCTCGAAGTCCAGCGTCGTCGTCGCCACGTACCACCCGTTGTTCTCGCCCCCCAAAAGATCCCGCGCCGGCACCCGCACATCCTCGAAAAACACCTGGTTGAAATCGTGCCGGTAGGCGATGTTGTCGATGCCCTGCACCGTAATCCCCGGCGAGCGCATGTCCACAATGAACGCGCTGATCCCCTTGTGCTTCGGCTGGTCCGGGTCCGTCCGCGCCAGCAGCAGCATCCGGTCGGCCACGTGGCCGTTCGAAGTCCAGATCTTCTGCCCGTTGATCACGTACTCGTCGCCGTCGCGCACCGCCCGTGTCTGCATGCTCGCCAGGTCCGAACCGCTCCCCGGCTCGCTGAAGCCCTGGCAGTACCACTCCTCGCCCGAGGCCATCTTCGGCAGATAGCGTGCCTTCTGCTCCTCGGTGCCGTGCACCAGCATCGTCGGCCCGGTGATCCCGATCGTGAACAGCCGCCCCCCCGATGGTGCCCGGTGGTAGGCCAGCTCCTCGTTCAGGATGAACTGCTCGAGCGCCGTCTTCCCCATCCCCCCGTACTGCTCCGGCCACGCCGGCGCAAACCACCGCCGCGCCCCCAGCTTCCGCGTGAACTCCCGCGCGAAAGCGATCTGCTCCTCGTTGTCGAAGAAATCATCGTCGCCCTCGAACTCGGGCGGCAGCTCCGCCCGCACGAACGCCCGCAGCTCCTGCCGCCAGGCCGCAGTCTCGGGGGGTAGGCGGAAGTCCATCAGTTCCTCCAGGTCATCTCGCGGCCCGCTCCCGGCCGCCCACGAGTGTACCCCACCCGGCCCCGCACGGCCTCGGGGGCAGCCCCGTCACCCGCTCGCCACCGGGTCGCGCCCACGCGCGGCCCAACTCCACCCGCAATCCCCCTTTGCCGTGGACGCAAAGAGTCGAAATTGGAAACGAGAAGGGGATCGCCGCATCCCTCTGGGCGGCCGCCTCCCGATCTCAGCACCCGATCACGCCCCCAGGGATTGGGGAATCGATGGAGAGCATCATGCGACGTCCTCACCTGCCCGGCTTCTCAGCCATCAGCAACCTCAACATCGCCAACAAGCTCGGCCTCATCGTCGCCGTCATGGCGATCCCCATCGTGGCCCTCCTCGTCGTCCAGTTCTTCGCCCAGCGCGAAACCCAGGAGCAGGCCGACCGCGAGCGCGATGGCCTCGAATACATCTCCACCGTCATCCCCTTCCTCCGCGAAGTCCAGCTCCACCGCGGCCTCGCACTCCGCGTCCTCGCCGGCGACGCCAACTCCGTCGAGACCATGCGCCAGGCCCAGCGCGCCGCCGATAACGCCCTCGCCGCCATCAACGAGATGGACTCGCGCTTCGGCGCACGCTTCGCCACCCGCGACCTCGTCGCCACCCTCAACCAGGACTGGCAGGCAGTCAAAGACTCCACCAGCAGCGCCGAGACCACCAACACCGCCCACACCCGGCTCATCCAGCAGGGCATCTTCCCCCTCCTCTCCACCATCGCCACCCGCAGCGACCTCGTCCTCGACCCGGACCTCGATACCCGCCAGGTCATCGCTGCCCTCACCGAAACGCTCCCCCGCCTCACTGAATCCCTCTCCCTCATCCGCGCGGCCGGCACCGAAACGCTCCTCACCCGCGCCAACCTCACCGCCACTGACACCCAGAAACAGTTCCTCGCCGCCCAGCTCGCCCTGGCCCGCGAGCACGCCACCCAGCTCGACCGCCAGCTCCAGGTCGCCATGAGCGAGAATTCGGCCTTCGCCGCCTCCCTCGAGCCTGCCGTGCGCCGCAGCACCACCACCCGCGACACCTTCTTCGATATGACGTCCACCCAGGTCCTCACCGCCGGCACCCTCTCCAACACCGCCGCCGAAGGCTTCTTCTACATGGGTGGTAGCTCCATCGATACCTCCAACCAGCTCCTCGTCGCCGCCCAGGAAACCCTCAACCAGGCGTTCGACCAGCGCGCCGCCGATGCCCGCCAGCAGTTCTACATGTTTGGCGGTGCCGCCGTCGCCGGTGTCGCGCTCGCACTCCTCCTCGCCGTCGTCATCTCCATGAGCATCACCCGGCCCGTCCGGCACCTCGCCGAAGTCGCCGACCGCATATCCCTCGGCGAGCTCGATGCCCAGATCGACGTCGAATCGAACAACGAGATCGGCCGCCTCGCCGAATCGCTCCGCCGCATGCAGACGAGCCTGCGCGCCGCCATCGAGCGCCTGCGCCAGCGCCGCCAGCAGGCCGCCTGAGCGGGGTAGCAATCCACCGGAGGACCAGCCGCCATGCAGCCGGCCGAACCGCTCAGCCGCGAATACGCCCAGCGCATCGCCCACGCCATCGCCAACGTCGAAGGCGTCCGAACCGTGACCGTCTGCAGCCCCGAAGGGCAACCACTCGCCACCGCCAACGAGCGCGACCCCGCCCGCGCCGCCGCCCTCGCCAGCTTCGTCGCCCTTCGCGCCGAGGCCCTCCCTACCGATGGCGACCTCCGCGGCATGGGCCGCCAGCTCGCCGGCAGCCACTTCCTCCAGGCCGCCATCTCCGGCGGCTCCACCGAGGCGGCCCTCCTGCCCCTCAAGGGCGCCTACCTCTTCATCACCTACACCCCCGGCCGCGCCACGGCGGTCTCCGCCGCCATCCAGCCCATCGTCCGCCGCTTCGGCGCCACGCCGCCCGCCAGGAGTTGACCGCCATGATGTTCCCCAAAGACCGCGCCGTGTACGCCAACCTCAACACCTCCTTCACCTCCTTCGATGCCCTCCTCGAGGACTGCCGCAGCCGCAAGCTCACCGGCTTCATCGAAGTCACCTTCCCTGGCTACTCCGGCACCCTCATCCTCTCCGAGGGCGAAGTCCTCAACGGCTCCGTCTCCGCCGGCACCGACCACCTCACCGGCCCCGCCGCCATCCGCAACATCACCGAGCGCGCCGCCCAGCGCGACGGCACCATCAACGTCTCCACCGCCTTCCCCGACGTGGTCCTCCTCCTCGACCGCGTCATGGATAGCCGCCCCCTCTACAAAGACCTCACCAGCGCCTTCACCAGCCTCGACCGCCTCATCGCCAAGCTCCGCACCGACGCCATCACCGGCTACGTCGAAGTCCACGTCAGCGGCGATGCCGGCGTCGGCGTCATCTACCTCCAGGACGGCGAACCAATCGAGTCCGTGTTCGCCGCCCCGCGCGTCCCCATGCTCTCCGGGCAGGATGCCCTCAACACCATCGTTGCCGCCGTCAACAGCGCCGGCGGCACCTTCAACGTCTTCATCGAAGCCCGCGCACCCGCCACCATCGGCCTCCCGCGCCAGGCCCCCCAGGCCGAATCCTACCGCGACGACCTCCTCGCCTTCTGGGCCGATGTCCTCCAGCGCGTCGAACAGTACGTCGATGGCGTCTCCAAACCCGGCCGCTTCGCCCTCGCCTTCAAAGAAGTCCTCGTCAACCGCGCCGCCACCTACCCGTTCCTCGATCCCTTCGCCGCCGAATTCGCATACACCAACGGCACCATCGAGTTCCACGGGCCCCTGCCCGAAGATTTCAGCAAAGCCCTCGGAGACTGCCTCGGCGATACCATCTCCAGGCTCGCCTTCCAGCTCAAGCGCGCCGACCTCGAGACCCGCGTCCGCGCCGCCCTCGAAGGCGTCAGCGAACGCCACGCCGCCGTCGTCGACCGGTTCGGTCTCCGCGAAGAATTCCAGGAGTTCGTCGCCTGAAGCGTACCCGCCCAGGGGGTTGAGCAATGGAGCGCGAGATCGAGCAACTCACCGCACTGCCCGCCGTCGAAGGCGCCTTCCTCTGCGATAACCGCGGCGACGTCATCGTGAGCTCCAACCCCGCCGTCCTCGCGACCGTCACCATGAACACCATCGGCCGCGAAATCGGGCGCGCCTTCGTCGCGCTCCAGGCCGCTGGCCTCGATGCCTCCCGCATCGACCTCACCTACGACACCTGGCGCCTCCTCGCCCAGGACATCGGCGATGCCGTCCTCTTCGTCATCGCCCAGCCCTCCGTTGATATGAGCATCGTCCGTATGACCGCCGACGTCGTCGTCGCTGCCTGGCGGAAGGACCCCGCCGCCCGCAAGCGCCTCGAAAAACACCGCTCCGAGCGCGCCCAGCTCGTCAACCGCACCGCCCTCGACCCAGGTTCCTGGCTCACCTGGAACGTCATCGCCCAGCGCGGCGGCTAACCGCCGCGGTCCCCACTCGCCCCAGGGAGGACACCCATGCCAGAAGGACTCACCGGCAGCCTCGTCCAGCTCCCCCTCGTCGACCTCCTCAAGATGCTCGTCGCCGGCGGCCAGACCGGCCGCCTCGAGCTCTCCTCCGGCCTCGACCTCGGCGACCTCTACCTCCACCACGGCCAGGTCGTCCACGCCGAAGCTGGCGGCGAATGGGGCGAACCCGCCTTCATGCGCCTCGTCACCTGGCCCAACGGCCAGTTCCGCTTCATCCCCGGCGAGCCTGCCCCCGAGCGCACCATCACCCGGCCGCTCGAGCAGCTCATCGCCGAAGCCGCACGCATCGCCAGCGAACGCGAAGCCATCCGCCGCGTCGTCCCCTCCATGGATGTCGTCCCCAGGCTTGCCCGCAGGGCACCGGCGCCCACCATCACCATCGACGCCGCCGATTGGGAGCTCATCGCCCTCCTCGATGGTGCGCGCACCGCCGCCAGCCTCGCCACCGCCCTCGGCGTCGATGACTTCGAAACCATGCGCCGCCTCTATCGCCTCAAGCTCGCCGGCCTCGTCGAGCTCGAAAAGCCCCAGCAGCTCGCCCCGGCCGCACGCGCACTCGCCGGCCCCCAGTTCTTCCAGGCCCTCCACACCGCCGTCGCCGCCGCCGTCGGCCCCCTCGCCGAGATCATCATCGATGACTGCCTCGATGCCCTCGGCCACACCCGCCAGGACTTCCCCCGCGACGGCATCGCCCGCCTCGCCGAAGCCATCAGCAACGAGATCACCGACCCCGAAAAGCGCGTCCGCTTCCAGCAGACCATGCTCGCCATGCTCCGCGGCGAGCGCGCCGCCTAGCCCCCCGTCGCAAATCCCGGCCCCAGCAGCTCGCGCAGCCTCCGGAGGGCCCGCGCCTGGCGGGCCTTCACCGCGTCCACCGTCACCCGCATCACCTCCGCAGTCTCCGCCAGCGAGAGCCCGTGCAGGAAGCGGAGCGTGATCACCTCGCCATCGGCCCGCGGCAGCGCGGCGACTGCCCTCGCCAGCGCCATCTGCTCCGCATGCCCCTCCAGCCCAGCGTCCGGCGCATCGAACGCCTCCAGCGCGATGACCGGCGGCGCCCGGAAGAGTCGTCGCCGGTGTTCCGTCACCACGTGCCGGGCAATTCCAAAGAGCCACGCCCGCGGCGGCAGCCCCTGGTCCTCCAGGTGTTCCACGCTCTTCCACGCCTGCTCGAACACCATCGCCGCCAGGTCCTCAGCGTCCGCCGCCGAGGGCACCCGTGAGTACGCATACCGGTAGATGGCCGGCATCTCCTGGTCGAACAGCTCCCGCCACGCACCCGGCTCCCGCCGGCGCAGCCGCGCTACCAGCCCGCTCGCGGCCGGTGGCGCCGCTGTCGCCCCACCGTCACCGTCGGCCAGGGCCGCCGCCAGCACCATCAGCCCCAGGTGGAGCCCCACCCCCGGCACTCAGTCGTCCTCCCCGCCACCATCGTCGTCGGCACCCGGGCCGTCGTCATCGCCCGGGCCCTCATCGGCATCGTCACCATCGTCGCCGGGCGTGGGGCTGGCCGTCGGCGGCGGTACTGTCGGCGTCGGCGTCGAGTCCGTCGCGGTCCCCGCTGGCGTGGGGGTCGGACTGGCCGGCGTCGCCGTGGGGGCCGGCACGGTCACCGTCGGTGTCGGCGGTCCGCCCCCACCAGTCGCCGGGCCTGGGCTCGGGCTTGTGGAGGGAGTATTGGCAACACCCGTGGCACCCCCAGCCCCTGGCGTCGGCGTGGCCGTCGTTCCCTGGGTCGGCGTCGGCGATTGCCCCGCCCCCGGCGTCGCCGTCTCCTGGGCCGTGCCGCCCTCCTCACCACCACCCGGGCCAAGATTGCGCACCGCGTTCGCCGCGAACTCAGCCACCCCGCGGATCGCCGCGGTCGTATCCACGCCCGCCGCCGTCGCCCCGCCCACAGCCGCCGCCGTCAGCACCGCGCCCGCCGCGAGCCGCTGCACCAGCGGCCGGCGCTCCGCCCCGATGCCCACCCAGCCGAGCAGCCACGCTGCCGGTCCGCCGCGTCGGTCCTCCATCCGCGCCTCCAGCCGCGCCCACGCCCGTCGCCGTGCCTCCTCATCGGGGCCAGCAATCCGCAGCCCCGCGACCGACCGCGCGATCGCCGCCAGCTCCGCCGCCTCCCCGTCCGGCGGCCGCCCCTCGAGCGCCTCCTGGATGGCGTCGCCGTCCGTGTTCATGGCGCCGTGCCCTCACCTCCCGCGGGGCCGCGTTCCCGGCCCCTGCATCCTACATCGGCCGCGGCCGCCAAAAGGTGTCACCGCGCCCGCCCCATCTGTGCAACACTGGGGGCGTGAAAGGCTACACCATCATCGTCGGGACCTCGCGCGGCGAGCCCTCCACCACCGGCGGCATCGCAGCCTTCATCGTCCGCTGGCTCGTCACCGCCGCCGCCGTCTGGGTCGCCGCCGCCATCGTGCCCGGCATCCACCTCGAAGGCTTCGGCAGCACCCTCGCCGTCGCCCTCATCCTCGGCCTCCTCAACGCCTACCTCAAGCCCCTCCTCGTACTCAGCGCCCTCCCCGGCATCGTCCTCTCCCTCGGCCTCCTCCTCATCCTCATCAACACCCTCCTCCTCGCCATAACCGCCTGGATCGCCGGCAAGTTCGAAAGCATCGCCTTCGCCATCGATGGCTTCTGGGCTGCGCTTTTCGGCGCCATCATCATCTCCCTCGTCTCCTTCCTCCTCACCCGCTTCATCAACCCCGGCCGCATCGCCCGCCGCTTCGACTGACCCCGTCGTTTTGCCCCGCGCGAATCACCTGCGTAGGATGACCTCGCCGCCGACCCCCGGGGCGGCGAGCACCGCAGGGGCACCCGCATGCGCATCATCGACGGCATCTACCAGCTCCTCACCCCCTTCCCACAGTTCACCTTTGAAGATGCAAAGGCACTCCGCCGCGACCTCCAGCAGCACCCCCGCGTAACCAAGGGCCTGCCGTACGTCCTCCCCTACCTCATCAAAGATGGCGGCGATGTCCTCCTCCTCGATTGCGGCTGGAACACCGACTCCGCCTACGCTGCCCTCGAAGCAGGCATGCGCGAGCACGGCTCCCACCCCTCCGAAATCCAGCGCCTCGTCATCAGCCACATCCACCCCGACCACTACGGCATGGCCGGCCGCCTCAAGCAGCTCTCCAGTTGCGATGTCAGCGTCCACGAAAAGGACGCCGAGGTCATCACCACCCGCTACTTTGCCCCCCGCGCCCTCACCGAAGAGATGCAGCGCTTCATGGAGATGAACGGCGTGCCCCCCGCCAGCACCCCCCAGATGTCCCAGGGCTCCATCGGCATGCTCGGCAACGTCGCCGCCGTCCCACCCGATACTCAGCTCAAGGGCGGCGAAACCATCAGCGTCGGCGATTTCGACTTCGAGGTCATCTGGACCCCGGGGCACTCTCCCGGCCACATCTGCCTCTACGAGCCCAACCGCAAAATCCTCCTCACCGGCGACCACATCCTCCCCACCATCACCCCCAACGTCAGCATCCACGCCCAGACCCACGGCAGCCCCCTCGGCGATTACATGCGCTCGCTCGAAGCCCTGGTCGACCTCGATGTCGAGCTCGTCCTGCCCGCCCACGAATTCGAAATCACCGACCTCAAACGCCGCATCCGCGAAATCAAAGACCACCACGAGATCCGCCTCGAGGAGATGCTCGCCTGCGTCGACCGCGGCGGCTCCACCGCATGGGAGGTCGCCGGCCGCGTGAAGTGGGCCACCGGCCGCCTCGAAGACTTCGAACCCTGGATGCAGCGCGCCGCCGTTGGCGAAACCCTCGCCCACCTCGAATACCTCTTCGAGCTCGGGCGCCTCGCCAAGGTCATGCGCGGCAGGAAACTCTACTGGCTCCCCGTCTGAGCCGAGCGCCTCACTCCTCCGGCTCCTCCGGTCCCAGCGCCCGCCCATCCACCACCTCCGGCGCAATCCGCCAGCCGATCACGCCCCGCGCCGCGAACCGCGCCTGTAACGCCTCCAGCGCCCACGCTGGCCCATCGGCCAATCGCCCGAAAAAGCGCCCCGCAAGCTCCGCCAGCTCCACCGGGTCGGCCAGCTCCTCCCATCGCCCGTGCCCCGAGACCGAAGCCCACTCCCACAGCCCCGTCGTCGCCGTGCTGTCTACCTGGAAGGCCACCCGGTCATGCCGACGCGCCAGCTCCACCTTCCGGCCGGGCGTCGTCAGCCCCCAGAACACCCCCTCCGCCCACAGGTAGAACATCGGCACCAGCAGGTGGCCATCGGCCCCAAAGAACGCCACGCGCACCACCCGCTCCTTCCCCAGCACGAGCTCAATCTCCTCGGCCGTCAGCCGTCGCACACCCACGCGCCCACTCCTCGCCGCTCCAGCGCCCGCAGCGCGCCGGCGCCTACCCGTTCAGGCCCAGCTCCTGCCGGATCAGTTCGCAGATCTCGAACGTCGGGCCCTCTGCCTGCAGCGTCGTCTGCATCTTGTTGATGGTCACCGCCACTGCTAGCCCCACTTCCGGGTCGGCGAACGCGATCGAACCGCCCGCCCCCGGGTGCCCGAACGCCGTCTTCCGCGGCCCCGTCGCGCCGTGCTGCCCGGCCACGCGCCCCCCGTTGAAGAACCCGATGCTCTTCGCCAGCGGCATCATGATCACCCGGTCCGGCTCCTCCGTCTGGATGGCACTCATCAGCGGGATGCGTTCGCGCGAGACGAGCCGCACCCCATCGACCACGCCGCCGTTCGCGAGTGCCGCGTACATCTTCGCCAGCGCCCGCGCCGTGAAGTGCCCGTTCGCTGCCGGCAGGCACGCCCGCCGCACCCGCATCTCGTTGTAGTTCCAGCCGATGTTCGGCGGCATCGCCTTGAAGAAGTCGTGGTCCGGCGGGATCTGGAACATCGCTGCCCGCTGCTGCCCGGCCTGCCCCTGCTCCTGTGCCGTTTGCAGTGTTGCCAGCCGCTCTTCCACCCCCTCCGGGATCCCGATGTACATCTCCCCTTCTACCCCCAGCGGCCGCGCGATCTCCTCCGCCAGCACCTGCTGGATGTGCCGCCCATCCGCGTGCTCGATGATGCCACCCACGATCCACCCGTAGGTAATCGCGTGGTACCCCGTGGCCGTGCCCGGCGCCCACGCCGGCGTCCCCCCTTCGATGTAGCGCAGCCCGTTCTCCCACTCCAGCAGCGGCGCGGCTGCCTCCGCCGTCATCGGCATCGCGTGCAACCCCGCCTGGTGGCTCATCGCCTGCGCCACCGTCACCCGCTCTTTCCCGTTCTGCCCGAACGCCTCCCAGTAGCGCGCCACCGGCTGCTCGTACTCCAGCACGCCCCGGTCCGCCAGGATGTGTAGCGCCGTCGCCGCCACCCCCTTCGTCGTCGAAAAGCTGCTGAAGAGCGTATCCGGGCCCACTGGCCGCGGGTCGTTCGGCCCCATCTGGCCCGCCCACGTATCGACAATCTTCTCCCCGCCCAGGTACGCGCACACCTGTGTGCCGAGCTGGCTGCCTCGCGCAATCTGGTCCAGCAGCAGCGCATGTACCTTCTCGTTCAGTCGCTCGTCCATCCAGGCCCCCGTCGCTGTGAAATCTGCAGCCCGCACTCTACCCGCTTCAAACACGGTTCGAAACTCTCGCCCCGCCCGCGCGCGGGCGGCACAGCGAAAGGATTGACGGGCGCAGCCTGCCCCTTTTCGCAACCTCGTGCACAATGGCGGGGTCGCCCCAGCGGACGACGAAAGGATCACCAACCATGCGCACTCCCTGGTCAGCCCTCCTGCTCCCCGCCCTCGCAGCCACCGCGCTCGCCCTCGCCGCCTGCGGCGGCGGCGATGACGACGACAGTACCGGTGGCGCACCGACCGGCGATGCCACCGCCACCGCCACACGCCCCGCCGAAGTCGGCAGCACCCCCGGCAGCGCCCCCTCACCCACCCAGGCCGGCGGCTCCGGCGGGTCCGCCTCGGACGACCTCCCGGAGGAGCTCCAGCGCCTCGCCGACCAGGCGGCCAGGCTGAAGTACACCGCCGTCTACGCAATGGAGTTCGAGGGCGAAAAGACCGAGCTCACCATCGCCCAGGACCCGCCGCGTAGCTACACGGCCGCCAACATCGCCGGCTCCGACCTCATCCTCATCAACGACGGCACCGCCACAGATCCCTGCTTCAAGACCGGCACCACCGGCTTCTGCTCGAAAACCGGCACCGGCCAGGACGAGCTCTTCGACCCGTCCACCATCTACGAAGAAATCGACACCAGGACCGACTACAAGAAGCTCGACAGCCGCCGCATCGCCGGCATCGATTCCAACTGCTGGGAAACCACCGTTGCCAACCTCGGCAAGTCCGTCACCTGCTTCGGCAAGAACGAACCCGTCCTCACGCTCGTCGAAGGCCCCGGCGTGAAGATGGAGCTCAAAGAGTACGCCAAGTCCGTCGACGCGAAGCTCTTCGAGCCGCCCTTCCCCGTCCAGTAGCCCCAGGCGTCACCTCGCACCAGCAGCCAGCGGGCCGGCACCAGGAACGGTGCCGGCCCGCGGCGTGGTCGGCGCAGTGGGCACCCGGCTCAGCCGGCCTCGACCACCTCGCCCTCCACCACCTCGGGTGCGTCGCCGCCCGGCTCCTCGGCCGCCCCAACCGCCGAGAAGCGGAACGCCCCATCGGCGAAGTCCACCACCACCTTCTGCCCGGGGCGGAACTCCCCGGCCAGGATGCGCCGCGCCAGCTCGTTCTCGATCCGGCGCTGCACCGTCCGCCGCAGCGGCCGCGCCCCGTACACCGGGTCGTACCCCTCGCGGACCAGCTCCGCCTTCGCCGCCGGCGTCAGCTCGAAGTCGATCCGCCGCTCCGCCAGCCGCTTCCGCACCTCGTTCGCCAGCAGGTCCACGATCTGCGTCAGCTGCTCCTGCGTCAGCGGCTCGAACACGATGATCTCATCGATCCGGTTCAGGAACTCCGGCCGGAAAAACTCCCGCAGCGCCTTCTCCACCGAGCCCTGCAGGATCTCCTGCTCGCTCATCTCCTCGCTGCGCACCGTGAAGCCAAACGTCGCCCGCTCCTGCGCGCTCGTGCCCAGGTTGCTCGTCATAATGATGACCGTGTTCCGGAAGTCCACCGTCCGGCCCTGGCCGTCCGTCAGCCGCCCATCATCCAGCACCTGCAGCAGCGTGTTGAACACGTCCGGGTGTGCCTTCTCGATCTCGTCGAACAGGATCACCCGGTACGGTCGCCGCCGGACGGCCTCCGTCAGCGCACCGCCCTCCTCGTAGCCGACGTACCCCGGCGGCGCGCCGATCAGCCGGCTCACCGAGTGCCGCTCCTGGTACTCCGACATGTCGATGCGCACCATCGCGTCCTCGGCATCGAACAGGTACTCCGCCAGCGCCTTCGCCAGCTCCGTCTTCCCGACGCCCGTCGGGCCCAGGAAGATGAACGAGCCGATTGGCCGCTTCGGGTCCTTCAGCCCGGCCCGCGCCCGGCGAATCGCATCGGACACCGCGCGGATCGCCCGGTCCTGCCCGATGACCCGCTGGTGCAGGTACTCCTCCATGTGCAGCAGCTTCTCCTGCTCCGTCTCCTCCAGCTTCGAGACGGGGATGCCCGTCATCTCCGCCACCAGCCGCGCGATATCCTCCGCCGTCACCCGGCGGTCCACCTCCGGGTGCGCAGCCTCCCACGCCGCCTTCCGCCGCTGGTACTCCTCCTGCAACTGCAGGATCCGCTGCTTGATGCGCGCTGCAGCCTCGTAGTCCTCCCGCTGCACCGCAGCCTCCGTCTCCATCGCCAGCTCCTCGAGCTGCTCCTGCAGATCCCGGAGGTCATCGGGCATCGATTGCGCATCGATGACGTGCTTGCTCGCCGCCTCATCGATCAGGTCGATCGCCTTGTCCGGCAGCCGCCGCTCCGTGATGTACCGCGCCGAAAGCCGCGCCGCCGCCTCGATCGCGTCGTCCGTGATTTCCACCTTGTGGTGCGCCTCGTACTTCGACCGCAGCCCCTTCAGGATCGCAATCGTGTCCTCGATGCTCGGCTCCTCCACGTACACCGGGGCAAACCGCCGCTCCAGCGCCGGGTCCTTCTCGATCCGCTCGCGGTACTCATCCAGCGTCGTCGCGCCGATGACGTGCAGCTCACCGCGGGCCAGCGCCGGCTTCATCAGGTTCGAGGCATCGATCGCCCCCTCCGCGCCGCCCGCGCCCATCACCGTGTGCAGCTCATCGATGAACAGGATCACCTGCCCCTCGGCCTGCTTCACCTCGTCCATCACGGCCTTCAGCCGCTCCTCGAACTCGCCGCGGAACTTCGACCCGGCCACCAGCGCCCCCATATCCAGCGCCAGCAGCCGCTTCCCCTTCAGGTTGTCCGGCACATCGCCCGCAACGATCTTCTGCGCCAGCCCCTCGACGATCGCCGTCTTCCCGACGCCCGCCTCGCCGATGATCACCGGGTTGTTCTTCGTCCGCCGGTTCAGGATCTGCATCACCCGGCGGATCTCCGCCTCCCGCCCGATGACCGGGTCCAGCTTCCCCTGGCGCGCCAGCTCCGTCAGGTCCGTCGAGTACTTCTCGAGCGACTGGTAGCGGCTCTCCGCCGTCTGGCTCGTCACCCGCTGCTTCCCGCGGATATCCTGCAGCGCCCGGTAGATTCCCTCCTTCGAAACGCCGAACTCCGCCAGCAGCCGCGTGGCCCCGCTTTCCTCGTTGTCGGCGATCGCAATCAGCAGGTGCTCCACACCGACATACTCATCCTTCAGCCGCTCCGCCTCGGCGTTCGCCACCTCCAGCATCCGCACCACTTCCGGCGTGGTGTAAATCTGCACCACGTCGTACGCCAGCGTCGGCAGCTGATCCACCGCCCGCGCCACACGCTCGCGCAGCCGCCGCATATCCACATTCAGCTTCTGCAGCACCTGCTCCGCCAGCCCGCCCTTGTGATTCACCAGCGCGTAGAGCACATGGGGCACCGCCCACTGGCTGTTCCGCTTCTGGCGGACAATCTCCTGCGAAGCGGCCAGCACCTCCTGCGCCTGCTCCGTAAACCGATCCTGTCGCATCATCTCGTCAATCCTCCATTGTTATCTCGCCAGGGGTGTGGTGCCGCTCGCCGTGGGCCCTGGCTCCACGCGCACCGTGTCGATGGCCATCGCCTCCCCCGCTCAGGAGGGTCGGCCGTCCTGGTACGGGGCCGGCAGACGCGTCGCCCGCAGGCGATCCAGCTCCGCTCGCGTCGCCTCCAGTTCCGCCTGCAGCCGCCGTATCTGCTCGTTCATCCGCAGGATAATGTCGACCCCAGCCAGGTTGACGCCCAGCTCATCGATCAGCCGCTGCGCCGTCTTGATCCGCTGGATGTCGGCATTCGAATACATGCGGATGTTCCCGCCCGTCCGTTTCGGCCGGATCAGCCCGACCTTCTCGTAGTACCGCAGCGTCTGCTGGTGCATCCCCACCAGCCGCGCCGCGATGGAGATGACGTACATCGGCTCGTCGTCATCGATCGGAAGGCCCCGGCCGTCGTCGTCGTACGCTGCCATCCGTCACCTCCTTCACCGGCGTGTCGAAGCGCCACGAAGCTGCCGCAGCGCCTCCCAGTGCTTCCGTTCCTCCGGGTCCAGGTGCTCCGGGAGCAGCACCCGCACCTTCACGTACAGGTCGCCCCGGCGGCCCGCCTGGCCCAGCACCGGCATCCCCTTGCCCGCCAGCCGGAACTGCCGGCCGTTCTGGGTCAGCTCCGGGATGCGCAGCGCCACCCGGCCATCGATCGTCTGCACCATTACCTCGCCGCCGAGCACGGCATCCACCACCGGCACCTCCACCTCGCCGTACAGGTCATCGCCGCGGCGCTCGAAGCGCCCGTGCGGCAGCACCGTCACCAGCAGGTACAGGTCGCCCGGCGGCCCGCCGCCGATCCCCGGCCGCCCCTCACCGGCAACGCGCACCCGCGAGCCCGTCTTCACCCCCGGCGGGATGCGCACCTCCAGCCGCCGCAGCTTGATCGCGGTCCCCATGCCCTCGCAGGCATGGCAAATCGCCCCGGCAATCTCGCCGCTCCCGCCGCACGTGCGGCACGGCTCCGGCGTCTGCAGGTTCAGCGTCCGCGTCGTCCCGTGGAACGCCTCCTCGAGCGAAATCTCGACCGGCGTCTCCACATCCTGCCCGCGCCGGCTCGCCCCCGCCCCGCGGGGCCCGCCCCGCTCCCGCCGGAACAGCGTCTCGAAGATCGACCCGAAGTCGCCGAACAGGTCACCCTCGCCGTTGTCGCGCGGGCCGCCGAACGGCGCACCGCCCCGCCCGAACGGGTTCGCACCGGGCCGCGCACCGGCCGCCTCGAACTGGTCGGCCAGCTCCCACTGGTCGCCCCAGCGGTCGTACTTCTTCCGCTTTTCCGGGTCCGAAAGGACCTCGTACGCCTGGTTGATCTCCTTGAAGCGAGCCTCCGCGGCCTTATCCCCCGGGTTCACATCCGGGTGATACTTCCGGGCCAGCTTCCGGTAGGCCGCCTTGATCTCCTTCTCGGTGGCCGACCGCGCAACGCCGAGAACCTCGTAGAAGTCCTTTGCCATGCCCCCAGCATACCGGCCGCCCGCCCGACGCGCAAGATTTTGACGAAAATCTTGATAACGCCATGCTCAGAGTACTTGACAAGCTCCGGCAGCGTCGCCAGAATGGGAACCGAAATCACCACGGCATGAGGAGGTGCACCAACCATGGCCAACGCACTCACTCGCTGGGATCCCGCCGCTGAAATCACCGCCATGCGGAACCTCATGGACCGCCTCTTCGAGCAGTCCTTCGGCCGCTTCCCGGCCTTCCGCAACGGCAGCGAGGATCTCGGCCCCATCAGCCTCGCCCTCGACGTCATCGAGCAGCCCGATAGCTTCGTCATCAAGGCCGCCATCCCCGGCGTCGACCCGAAGGACGTCGACATCTCCGTCGAGGACGACGTCCTCACCATCAAGGGCGAGTTCAGCCACAAGGAGGAGGCGAACGAGGAGAACTACCTCCGCCGCGAAATCCGCTACGGCAGCTTCCAGCGGCAGCTCCGCCTCCCGCCCACGGTCGACGCGGAGAAGGCCTCCGCCTCCTTCGAACATGGCATGCTCCGCCTCGTCCTCCCCAAGAAGCCGGAGGCCCGGGCTCGCTCCATCAAGATCACCCCGCAGGGCGTCGTCGAGGGGCAGGCAGTCCAGGGAAACGCATCCGGCAGCTGATCCGGTGGCTCCTCCGCCGGTAGGCGCCACCACCAGCACGGCCCCGGGGATTCCCCCGGGGCCGTCTCACGTCTCCATCAGCCAGCACCAGCCTGCCTCAATCGCACCCGCCGTCGTCGAACCGCTCCCCGCCGGTGAGGTGAATCGCCGCCGCCCACGCCGCCAGCACCGCCCCCACCCCGAGCACCACCCCGGCGGGCGCCGCCAGCATCGACCATCGCACCGCCCGCACGCCGAGCACCGCCAGGCCCGCTGCCATCCCGGCCAGCGCCAGCCCCCGCCAGGCCAGCGGCCACGGTGGCAGCCGCAGCCCGCCCTCCTCACCCGGGGCCGCGCACCCCACCGCGGTTGCCTCCGCCCCGGCCTCCGCCGCGCCAGGCGTCTCAGCTTCCATTCCGCTGGTCGGGCGGCAGCATGTTCGGGATGCCGTCGCTAATCGGGTAGCGCTCCGCGCAGGCGCGGCACACCAGCGTCCCGCTCACAATCTCCCCCTCGCGCTCATCGGCGTCGCGCAGCTCCAGCTCCCCCTTGCAGACCGGGCAGCACAGGATCTCCAGCAGCACACGTTCCATACCCCGCATGCTACCGCGCCCGCGCCATCCGCGCCTTGTCCCAGCGCAGCCCCTCCCCGACCATACCCCCAACGCGTGAACTGGCTCGATATCGCCACTGTCGCCGTCATCGGCCTCTCCACCTGGCGCGCCTACCGCAACGGCTTCATCCGGGAGCTCGTGGTGCTCGTCGCGGTCATCCTCGCCATCCCCGTTGCAGGCGCCCTCTACTCCCGCATGTTCCCCAAGGTCAGCCCCATCATCGACAACGAAGACCTCGCCGCCGTCGTCTCCTTCCTCTCCATCATGGCCGGCGTCATCATCGGCGGCCACGTCGTCGCCCACCTCCTCCGCCGCACCGCCGAGATGCTCAACCTCGGCGCCCTCGATAGCCTCACCGGCGGCCTCTTCGGCTTCCTCCGCGCCGCCCTCATCATCCAGGCCATCCTCATCGTCCTCATCCGCTACCCCAGCCCCGACCTCCGCGACGACATCGAGCGTTCCCGCGCTGCCAACCTCCTCCTCGATGCCGCCCCGCTCACCCTCGCCTTCCTCCCGCGCACCTTCGAAACCGGCCTCGATATCTTCCGCGCCGCCACCGACGCCATCGACGAGGCAGCCGGCCCCGCCCCGCGCCAGCCGTGAGCGCCGACCGCCAGGCGCCACTTCGCGCCCTCCGCGAGCCCAACTTCGCCGCCTACGCCCTCGCCCGCCTCCTCGGCGCCGTCGCCATGACGCTCCTCAACGCCACCATTCTCTACCACGTCTACGACCTCACCGGCTCCGCCTTCCAGCTCGCCTTCATCGGCCTCGCCCGCTTCCTCCCCTCCCTTGGCCTCACGCTCGTCGGCGGTGCCCTCGCCGATGCCATCAATCGCAAGGCCATCATTCTCGTCTCGCTCACCGTGCCCGCCGCCGCCTCCCTCCTCCTCGCCGCCGTCACCACCAACGGCACCGTGACCACGCCGCTCATCTACACACTCATCCTCCTCGTCGCCGTCGCCGCCGCCTTCGAAAACCCCGCTCGCCAGGCCCTCCTGCCGCAGGTGGTCTCGGCCCCCGCCTTCCCCGGTGCCATCGTTGTCACTTCCACCGTCCAGTCCCTCGGCTTCGTCACCGGCCCGGCGCTCGGCGGCCTGCTCATCGCCCGCTTCAGCCTCGAAGCCGCCTACCTGGGCCACGCCGCAACCGTCATTGCCAGCTTCCTCGTCGTGCTCGCCCTGCGGCCCCGCCCCCTCGCCATCGCCCGGCGCACCGTCTCCCTCGCTGCCATCCGCGAGGGGCTGGAGTTCGTCGTCCGCCGCCAGGAGCTCGTCGGTGCCATGACCCTCGACATGTTCGCCGTCATCTTTGGCGGCGCCCAGGCCCTGCTCCCCATCTACGCCACCAATATCCTCGGCGTTGGCGCCCGCGGCTACGGCATCCTCGCTGCCTCCCTCGAGGCCGGCGCGCTCCTCATGGCCCTCCTCCTCATCGTCCTTCCCCCCATCCGGCAGGCAGGCCGCGCCCTCCTTGTCGCCGTCGCCCTCTTCGGCATCGGCACCATCGTCTTCGGCCTCTCCCGCAACTTCGCCCTCTCCGTCGCCACCTACATGGCCATCGGCATGGCCGATCAGGTCTCCGTCGTCCTCCGCCAGAGCATCATCCAGCTCGCCACCCCCGATGAACTTCGTGGCCGCGTCTCCAGCGTCAACATGATCTTCATCGGCGCCTCGAACCAGCTCGGCGCCGTCGAATCCGGTCTCGTTGCCGGTCTCACAAGCGCCACCTTCGCCGTCGTCTCCGGCGGTGCCGGCACCCTCGCCGTCGTCGCCCTCGTCGCCGCCCGCATGCCCCGCCTCCGTCGCTACCGCATCGAGCCGCGCATCAGCCACCACCCCGCCGGGCCCGCAGGCTAGGCCCACACCGTCGTGCCATACTGGGGGTCGTGGATGCCTCCCGCCCCGGCGACAACCTCCCCTGCGAGATCGACGCCGTCCTCGATGCCTACGACCGCGAGCTGGAGTACTTCGAGAGCACCGCGCGCCTGCTGCTTCCCCTGATGACCGATCTCCTCGCTGCCATCGATGCCGCCTTCGCCGCCCCGGGCGACCCCCAGGTGCTCGCCGGCGCCCGCAACGCCCGCGCCCGCTACGTCGAGGCGCTCCTCGGCCTCCGCCCCCTGCTCGATGACTGGCTTCGCGTGCGCGGCTCCAACCAGCGCGCCTGGGAGGCCGAGCACGCCATGTCCGATGCCCAGTACGCCCGCCTCGAACAGCTCGCCGCCCGCGAGACCGCACTCGCCCTCGAGCGCGACCAGTTCGATGCCCTCCAGGAGCGCGTCCGCCAGCGCCTCCTCCTCTTCGAAGAAGCCACCAGCGAGCGCTAGACCTCCCCCGGCTCAATCACCGGCGGCAGCGGGTGCGGCCCGTGCGGCTCGAACACCCGCGGCTCCACCAGCACCGTGTTCAGCAGCATCGGCGGCAGTTCCCGCAGGATGTACTCGAAGGTTAGCGGGCCGCCCGGCCGCCGCCACGTGAAATTGTTGTTCGTCGCGAACATCAGCGTGTAGGCCACCAGCCGCGGGTCCCGCTCGATGAACACCCCCTCCGCAATCCCCCAGCTCACCACGTGCATGAGTGCGTGCTCGTAATCCCGGTCCGCCTCGCGGATCCGCTCCCTGCCCTCGCGTGAGAGGTTGCGCGGCCGCCCACCGACGTAGCTGCTCCGCACAATCGTGTGGTGCTCACCCATGATCAGCAGGTCCCGGAGCGCGTTGAACAGCGCCGCCTCGGGCCCCGGCGCCCGCTCGATGATCGCCCGCAGCCGCCGCTCGGCCGTCCGCACCGCCTCCACCGCAACCTCCACCCACAGGTCCTCCTTGCTCCGGAACTGGTAGTAGATCACCGCCCGGCTCGTCCCCATCCGCGCCGCAACGTCCTCCAGCGTCGCGTCCGGCAGCCCTTTCTCCAGCACCACCTCCGCCATCGCCTGCATGATCTCCCGCCGGCGCGCTTCCGCACGGGCCGGGTCCTGCACCCGGTAGCCTCGCAGTCCGATCTCGTCGCCCATCGTCCTTCTTCTTCGCGACGGCCATGCCGCCGCGTGTGTTGACAACTCTACCACCTCCGCGCTAGATTCCGCGCCTCCGGATAAACACGCGCGTCTAATCTTTGCTGTCGGGTTGGATGAAGCGTCCGGAGCGGGCCCGGGAGCGGTGTGCAGGCTTTGTAGGGGCGCCTGCACACCCCCCGGCGCCACCCGAATCCCAGCCACCCGGGTCCGCGAGCGGCATCCCCCCAGATCCGCTCCACCCCGTCATCCGTAAACAAGACAAATGCCATCGATTGACAGCGACAATCCGGGGACGTACAAGCCACGCAACAACCCGCCGCGCCCTCGAGCCGGCACATCTCACAAAGGGGGAGGGACACCCATGGAACGCTCGAACTACTGGACCCGGCGCCTCGCACGCCGCCGCTTCCTCGCCGGCACCGCCGCCGCCGGCGTCGGCGCCTCCGCCTGGGCCCTCGCTGGCTGCGGCGGCGGGGATGACGACGACACCGGCCCCACCCCAACCCCCGCCGGTGTCCGTCCTGGCACCCCCACCCAGCCAACTCCCACGACCCCCGGCGAAGTCGTCAAAAAGGACGGCACGCTCAAGCTCCGCCAGGGCGCCATCTTCGCCACCATTAACCCCTACGGCGGCCTCGATTCCGGGCTCCTCTGGGGCTTCACCATCTTCGACCACCTCTGGTACACCCCCCTCGATACCGGTGTCCGCGAACTCTTCCTCGCCACCAGCATCGAACAGCCCGACCCCCTCCACTTCACCGTCAAAATCGGCGAGGCCTACTTCCACAACAAGCCACCCATCAACGGCCGCCGCGTCAAAGCCCAGGACGTCGCCGCCTCCTACATGGCCGCCCGCCAGCAGACCCGCATCTCCAACTCCTCCTGGTGGACGCAGGTCCTCGATAACGTCGTCGCCGTCGACGACTCCACCGTCAACTTCACCCTCAAGCAGGTCGACGCCTGGACCTTCTCCTCCACCAACGGCGGCAGCCCCATTGGCTCCTCCATCCTCCCCGAAGAGATCGCCAAAGACCCCTCCTTCATGGACCGCGACCTCATCGGCAGCGGCCGCTTCGAATTCGTCAGCCACGAAAACGGCGCCAACTTCAAACTCAAGCGCTTCGAGAAGTGGCGCATCCAGGGCGAACCCTACCTCGCCGCCCAGGAATACCGCCTCATCCAGGAACAGGCCGCAGCCCTCGCCGCCTTCTCCGCCGAAGAGATTTACACCGTCGGCCTCAACAACAAGCTCGAACGCGAAGACCTCGTCCGCAAGCACGGCGACAAGATCGTCATCGACTCCGAAGACTCCCGCTCCGTCTGGACTGTCCTCCCCCGCGGCGACGGCCAGTGGGCCGACCCGCGCGTCATCCAGGCCATCTCCATGGCCATCAACCGCAAAGAACTCATCGACCTCATGAACTTCGGCGAAGGCAAGGTCAGCGGCCCCGTCCCGCCCGCCTTCGGCGAAGCCCTCCCCGAGGCCGACCTCATGAACACCTGGGGCAAGCACGATCCCGCCGAGGCGAAGCGCCTCCTTTCCGCCACCGCCTTCGACACCACCAGGGAGTACGAACTCAAGTACATCACCCCCGGCGACCGCAACCAGCAGTTCGCCCAGATCATCCGCTCCCAGCTCGAAAAGAACCTCGGCCTCAAAATCAAGCTCGTCGGCGAAGACCTCGGCCGCTGGCTCCAGCAATCCCTCTACGGCTCCCAGTACAACGGCTTCATGGTCTACGCCTCCCTCTCCTACGACGATCCCAGCTCCTACATCGGCGGCTACGCCAAGCAGATCGGCGGCCGCCCCAACTGGGCCGGCTACAGCAACGACGAGATGGATAGCCTCGTCACCAAGCAAAAGACCATCCTCGATGATGTCCAGCGCCGCGCCGCAATCCAGGACATCCAGCGCAAGGCCTGGCAGAACGGCGCACCCTTCATCCCCACCTTCATCGCCATCACCAACAGCGCCACCTGGGGCTTTGTGAAGGGCCGCGTCGTCGGCCGCGGCAGCTACGGCCTCTTCAACGGCAAGGTCTGGATCGACAAGTAGGGAGCGGCATGCGCCAGTACATCCTCAGGCGGCTCGCCTACGTGCCGCTCATCATGGTCGTGGTCTCCGTCCTCGCCTTCTTCACCCTGCGCATGCCCTGGGCCATCGACCCCGTCACCCTCTACGTCAACCAGAACACCACCCTCGAACAGGAAGAGCAGATCCGCCGCGAGCTCGGCCTCGATAAGCCCCCCATCCAGCAGTTCTTCATCTGGCTCGGGCAGGTCGCCCGCGGCGACCTCGGCGAAACCTTCCGCTCCCGCCAGCCCGTCTGGGAAGAGATCGTCCGCCGCTTCCCCGTCAACCTCCAGATCCTCGTCATGTCCATCTTCTTCTCCACCCTCTTCGGCGTCAGCTTCGGCGTCATCAGCGCCGTCCGCCAAAACACCATCACCGATTACTTCTTCCGTCTCCTGGCCGTCTTCGGCCAGTCCATCCCCGATTTCTTCCTCCTCATCCTCCTCATCGTCCTCCCCTCCATCTGGTGGAACTATTCGCCCCCCGTCGGCGGGCACATCCCCATCACCCGCGACCCCCTCGAAAACCTCCGCCTCTACCTGCCCCCCACCCTCCTCCTCGGCGTCGGGGGTGCCGCAGCCATGATGCGCCTCACCCGCTCCTCCCTCCTCGAGGTCTTCCGCCAGGACTACATCCGCACCGCCCGCGCCAAGGGTCTGCCCGGCCGTGCCGTCGTCCTCCAGCACGGCCTGCGCAACGCCCTCATCCCCATCATCACCCTCATCGGCAGCCAGATCACCGCCCTCTTCTTCGGCTCCCTCATCCTCGAGCAGGTCTTCTCCATCAACGGCCTCGGCCAGTTCTTCCTCGTCTCCTCCGTCACCGGCGACTTCCCCGTCATCCAGACCCTCGTCCTCTACACCGCCATCGTCGTCATGGGCATGAACCTCCTCGTCGATATCTCCTACGCCCTCATTGACCCCCGCGTGAAGTACACCTGATGGCCGCCACCAGCATCGCCCCGCCGCTCGATTTCGCGCCTGCTCGCCGCCGGCCAGGCCGCCTGCGCCGCCTCGGCCGCACCGCCCGGCAGCACCCCGCGGGCGTCTTCGGCTTCATCGTCCTCCTCCTCTTCGTCCTCACCGGCCTCTTCGGCCCCGCCCTCGCCCCCTACGACCCCGAAGCGCTCAGCGTCGGCCGCCCACTCGCCGGTCCCTCCTGGGACCACCCCTTCGGTCTCAACCAGAACGGCCAGGACATGCTCAGCCGCGTCATCGCCGGCGCCCGCGTCTCACTCATCATCTCCTCCGCCGCCATCTTCATCGGCGCCGCCTCCGGCTCCTTCCTCGGTATCCTTGGCGGCTATTACGGCCGCTGGCTCGATTACATCATCCAGCGCTCCGGCGAAGCCTTCGCCGCCTTCCCCTCGCTCGTCCTCTACTTCATGCTCCGTGCCGCCCTTGGCCCAGGAATCGAAGCCATCATCGCCGCCATCGCCATCGGCGCCCTCTTCGGCGGTAACCGCGTCCTCCGCTCCGCCACCATCATCGAAGCCCGCCAGACCTACGTCGAAGCCGCCCGCGCCATCGGCTGCTCCGAGTGGCGCATCTTCTTCCGCCACGTCGTCCCCAACGTCCTCCCCCTCACCATCGTCATCATGAGCGGCGCCCTCGGCGGCGCCATCCTCGCCGAATCCGCCCTCTCCTTCCTCGGCCTCGGCCCCGATGTCGTCTCCTGGGGCCGCGACATGAGCGGCCAGAACCTCTCCATCGCCCGCACCGGCTACTGGCACGTCGTCGTCTTCCCCGGCATCGCCATCAGCCTCGTCGTCCTCGGCGCCAACCTCCTCGGCGATTCCCTGCGCGACATCTGGGATCCCCGCCTCCGCCGCTGACGCCCGCAGCTCAGGTGCCGGCGAACTCGCCCTCCCGCCACGCCCGGATCGTCAGCAGCGCTGCGCTCACCAGCGCCACCAGCACCGGCGCCAGCACGAACGTCCACATCCCAAACGACCGGTCGTTCGCCGCCCAGAGCGCCCCGAGCGTCAGCACCATCCCGATCACCGTCCCGAGCGTGTACGTCCAGCGCGCAGCCCGGTCCTCCCGGTAGCGCATCCCCCCGAACCACAGCGCGATCGCTGGAAACCCCGCCGCGAACAGGTAAATCAGCACCACCGCAGCCCCGAACAGCCACGCCCAGTCGAGCGCACCCGCCACCACATGCAGCGCAAACGCCGCCGCGAACGCCGCGCCCGTCAGCCCCAGCCCCCGGAGAGCGCGTGCCATTACCCGGAGGATACACCCCGGCCCCGCCCCGCTCATCCCGCCAGCGCCCGCACCAGCAGCACCCCCGCCACCGCTGCCGTCTCCGCCCGGAGGATGTACGGCCCCGCCCGCACAGGCAGCGCCCCATGGCGCCGCAGCAGCTCCAGCTCGTCCGGGGCCAGGCCCCCTTCCGGGCCGCACACCACCACCACCCTGCCCCGCTCCGGGAGCAGGCGCGCGGCCTCCGCCGGCGCCATCCCCTCTCGATCCATCACCAGCAGCGCCGCCCGGGCGCTTCCCGCCAGCTCCTCCAGCCTGCCCCCCTCCTCGATGACCGGGACGTACAACCGCCCACACTGCTCGCTCGCCTCCACCGCGATCCGCTCCCACCGCTCCCGCCGGGCCGCCCCCGCCCCCTCCCCCCGCTGCGTGTACGCCGTCGTCACCGGTCGCAACAGGTCGGCGCCCGCCTCCGTGCATTTCTCCACCGCCCAGTCGAACCGCTGCGCCCGGATGAGCGGGATCCACACCTCCACCACGAGCGCCGGCGGCGGCTCCTGCCGAACCAGCTCGCCAACCTCCACCAGCACCTGGCCCCGTCGCGCCTCCCGCACCGCCGCCGCCCACTCCCGCCCGTCCCCCGCGAACAGCCGGACCTCCTCGCCCGGGCGCACCCGCAGCACCGCGCCCAGCCGCTCTGCCGCCTCGCCCTCCAGGCGCAACGGCCCCGGCCCCAGCCGACCGCGCACCAGCAGCCGCGGAATGTGCCCCATCAGGCCGTTAGCGTACCCCGAATTGCCGGCCCCTCGCCCGTTTGCTAGGCTGGCCGTCGGTCCTTTTTCGCAACGGACACGCCAACCCCCCTACGAGGTCCCCATGCCCAGGCGCCTGGCCGTCGGTGTCGGCTTCACCGGCAACCCCGAGCAAAACCGCCAGACCATCGAACGCATCAAGGTCGCCGAAGAAGTCGGTGTCGAAGCGGTCTTCACCGCCGAAACCTGGGGGCGCGACCAGTTCTCGCTCCTCACCCAGATCGCCCTCAACACCAGCAAGATCAAGATCGGCACCGGCATCGCCCCAGTCTTCGGCCGCTCCCCCGCCGTCCTCGCCATGACCTTCGCCACCCTCGATGAGCTCTCCGGCGGCCGCGTCATCATCGGCCTCGGCACCTCCGGCTCCCGCGTCATCGAGCACTGGCACGGCGAACCGTTCTCCAAGCCGATCCAGCGGACCAAGGAGTACGTCGAGATCATCAACCTGATCATCAGCGGCGAGAAGGTCTTTTACGACGGCGAAATCTTCAAGCTCCAGCGCGGCTTCAAACTCCTCTTCGAACCCGTTCGCAAGCACATCCCCATCTTCGTCGCCTCCATCTCCCCCAAGAGCATGGAGTCCCTCGCCACCTGCGCCGATGGCTGGATGCCGATCTACTGGCCGAAATCGAAGTACCGCGAGGGCAAAGAGCTGATCAGCCGCGCCGCCGTCGCCGCCGGCCGCCCCGCCGATGCCGTCGAGTGCATCGCCCAGCTCACCGTCGTCATCAACCCCGACATCGAAAAGGCGAAAGTCCAGGCGGCCGGCCCCATCTCCTGGTACGTCACCAACATGGGCGATTTCTACCACCAGATGCTCGCCCGCAACGGCTTCGCCGAAGAAGTCGCCGCCATGCGCAAGGCCGCCGAAACCAGCAAGCCCATGCCCTTCGGCACCACCCCCGAGATCATGGCCGCCATGGGCGACCGCATGCTCGAGGAGACCGCCGTCTTCGGCGATATCGAAACCGTCGCCGCCGGCATCGAGGAGCGCCGCCAGCTCGGCGTCGACCTCCCCGTCATCACCATGCCCCAGGCCGGCTCCCTCCGCGAACTCGAGCACATCCTCGGCACGCTCGTCTCCTGAGCTGTCGCTCGTCGTCTCACCCGCGGGGCGCCCACCCGGGCGCCCCGCCCCATTCCCGCCAGCCTTGCCCACGGGGCCGAATGCCCGCCTACACCCCCAGCGCCCGGGCCAGCGTCTCCAGCACCTCCAGCACCTCGCCCGGCCCGTTCACAACTAGGTCCGCCAGCTCCTCGATCCGCAGCGGCGTCTCCCGCCCGGAAACCACGCCCAGCAACAGCACGTGCAGCCCGTCGCCCCGCGCCAGGTCCAGCGCCGCCTCGAACATCCCCACGTCTGTCGCGTCGTCCCCCGCCACCAGCAACGCCTTCGCCCGGCAGCGCCGCACCAGCGCCTTCAGGGCGATCCCCTTCCCGGCGTTCGCGTTCGGCAGCACCTCCAGCACCATCCGCCCCTCGCGCAGGCGCAGCCCCTCCGGCAGCGTCGCCAGCGCCGCGCGCAGCGGACCCTCAAGGTCCGGTGCCTTCCGGTAGTGAAACGCCGTCGAAACTGCCTTCCGCTCGATGTGCAGGAACGAACTCGGTACCGCCGTGATCACCTGCTGCTCCACCTGCTCCAGCGCCGCGCTCAGCGCCACCCGGTTCACCCCCGGGATGAGCGGGTCATCGAACGACGCCTCCAGCCCGTGGCTCCCCACCACTTCCACACCCTCCACCGGCACCATCCGCCGCGCCGTGTTCAGGTCCCTCCCCGTAATCACCGCGACCCGCACCCGCTGCGCCAGCCGGTCGAGCACCGCGAGCGTCCCCGGCGGCACCCGCGCCTCCGAGGCGTTCGCCACGATCGGTGCCAGCGTGCCGTCCAGGTCCGAGGCCACCAGCAGCGGCCCGCGCGCCGCCGCCAGCGCCTTCACCCGCTCAATCGCCTCAATGGTCAGCATGTCCCCTCCAGGTCCGTGAGAAAGCGTTCGCCCCACGAGCGCGCATCCCGTTCCTTTACCTGTTCGATGAACCAGTCGCTGATCCGCGCCGGGCGCCCGGCCAGCGCATCGCGCAGCCCCGCCAGCAGCGACGCCTGGTCTAGCGGGTCCACCGCCCGCAACCCCTCGCTCCCGTCGCTCGGGTACACCTTCGCCACCCCGGCATCCACCCCCGCCAGCACCACCCCGCGGGCAGCCGCCGGCCGGCCCGATTGCGCGATCGCCGCCTGCAGCGGCACTAGGTTCATCCCGTCCGCCAGCGAGGAGGTGAACACCACGTCGGCATCCCGCTGCAGCGCCACGACATCCTCCCAGCCCACGCTCGCCCGTACCTGCGTGAACGGGCAGCCAAGCCAGAACGCCGCCTCCCGCGCGCGGGCCGCCTGGCGATCAATCGCCGCCTCCAGCGCCCCGTACACCTCCACCCCCTCCCGCGTCGGCGAAGCGATGCCGATGTAGGCGAAGCGCAGCCCCTCGCGGTACGCCTCCGCAATCGCCCGCAACCGCTCCGGGATGCCCTTCGTGAAGTCACCGCGTTCCAGCCCCACCACCACCGGCAGCCCCAGCTCCCGCGCCTGGCGCACCCGCGTCACCGGCCGCGCACGCGCAGCCGCATCCACTACCTCCTGCGGATCAATCCCCACCGGGTACGCTCCCAGGTGCACCTCCCGCCCCGCATACCGCACCCCGCCAGCCACCGGCACCGCCCCGGCCAGGTCGCACGCCGCCGCCACGAATCGCTCCACATCGCCCGGCGTTTGGAACCCCACCAGGTCGGCGCCCAGCATCCCGCACACGAGCGCCGTCAGCCGCTCCCGCGTCGGCCCCGCCAGGTACTCCCCGATCACCTCCAGCGAGGGGAACGGGATGTGCAGGAAGAACCCGATCGGGCCCCGGTAGCCGCGCTCCCGCAGCAGGCCCGGCACCAGCGCGAGCTGGTAATCGTGCACCCAGCAGGCCTGGCTGCCACCTTCCTCGCACGCCGCCTCCGCAAACGCCCGGTTCACCACCTCAAACGACCGCCAGCCGGCCTCGGAAGGCACCTGCGGCTCCGGGTAGTATGGCGTCGCCTTCGGCAGGTCCACCCGCACCAGGTGAAAGAGCGGCCAGGTGAAGCTGTTCGCCACCTCGCCGTAGTGCCCCTGCCACGTCGCCGAACCGAAAAACAGCCGCCGGTGCCGCAGCGGCCCCCGGGGCGTTTCCAGCAGCTCGTACCCCCGCGCATCCACCCACTCCCGATCGAACCGCCCCATCCCCACCCCGATCCAGGTCGTCCCGCGCTTCCCGTCCCACGGCGCAATCACCGGCCGCACCGCCGCCAGCAGCCCCCCGCTCGATGCCGTCGATGGCGAATCCGCCCAGCGCGGCGCCTCGTGGTCCAGGAAAGCACGGTTCGCCAGGATGAGCTGGGCACGGGCAGTCACCTCTTCAGTAGGCACGAAACCCCCGGCCGCGATCAACCCTTGGCCCGCGCTTCCCGGCGAATGTGATGCGTTTGCAACCCCGCAGCGCCTCAGGCGAGCAGCGCGCTCGCTGTCCCCACGATGGTGCGCGTGCCGTCGTCCTTCTCGGTCCACACGTCCAGGTGCGCCCGGCGCCGCAAACCCTCCCGGGTAATCTCCCGGATCACGCCTCGCGCCGTCACCGCCTCGCCGCCCCACAGCACGCTCACCAGGTTGAGCGACATCCGGCCGCCGGCCAGCCACCCCAGCCCGAAGCGGTTCGTCAGCATCTCCGAAATGAACACCGTGCTCAGCGTCCCCTGCACCACCACGTCCGGGAAGCCGAGCTTGCGCGCCTCCTCGCGGTCGTTGTGGTAATTCCGTTTCGGCCCGCTGAAGGCCATGCACAGCTCCAGGTCGGCCACCCGCCGCACCGGTTCCAGCGTCTCCAGCACCGGTCGCTCCCCGGCCTCCGGCGCAGCCGAGCCGGCAGGTCGCCCGCTCCCCGTCGCCACCTCGCCGCCAGCCTCCTCCAGCAGAAACGACTGGTGGCACCGCCCCCGCCACACCATCACATCGTCGCCATCGAACACCGAGAACTCGAGCACCACCACGTCGCGGTTCTTGCGCACGTACCGGTCGACGATCATCCCGTGCGTCCACAGCCGTGTGCCCAGCGGCACCGCCCGGAATAGCTCCCACTCCTGCCGGATGTGCAGGTTCCCGTACAGGTTTGGCAGGTACCAGTCCCGCAGGCGGAACGCGTACTGCTCGCTGTGCAGCAGCAGCCCCGGGGCCAGCGGCCCACCGAGCGGCGAGGGGCCCGTGTACCACGGGTTCCGGTCGCCCGTCCCGGCCATGTACCGCGCCACCATCTCCGCATCGGCCACGTACTCGTGCCGACCGAGGTACTTCCCAACGTAGCTGTCGTCGACCCACTCGGGCATGGCGACCACCCCCTGCCTCGCGCTGGCGGCATTCTAGCCGGGGCAGGCCAGCCGCGCGATGCGCCCTACAGCGCCGCCAGCCGCCCCTCCAGCCCGGCCACGCGCTCGCGGGTCTCGGCCAGCGTCGTCTCCATCCCGCGGACCACGTGCTCCGGCGCCTTCGCACGGAACTGCGGGTTGGCAAGCTGCCGCTCCAGCCGCTCCTGGTGTGCCCGCGCCTCCGCCAGCTCCTTCTCGAGCCGGGCACGCTCGGCCGCCGTATCCACCGCGGGCAGCGCCACCGCCACCTCGGTATCCGCCACGCGCCCGAATCCCCACTCGCCCGCGGGCAGCGGCGCATCGGCACCAAGGACCGTTAGCTCCACCCGCGAGGTGAAGTTCGTCGCCGCAGCCGTCTCCCGCAGCGCCTCCGCATACGCCCCGGCTCGCACGATCACCTGCGGCCGGCTGCCCGCCTCCAGCCGCTTCTCCGCCCGGATGTTCCGAATCACCCGGTTCACCTCGATGACGTGCGCCATCGCAGCCTCCGCCGCGTCATCGCCCCAGTTGCCGCCGCTCTTCGGGTACCACGCGATGATCAATTGCGGGGCCATCTCATCGTCGATCCGCTGTCGCAGCGCCTGCCACAGCTCCTCCGTCACGAACGGCATGAACGGGTGCAGCAGCCGCAGCCCGTAGTCCAGCACGTGCGCCAGCACCTTCAGCGGCCGTTCATCGCCCGCCTGCAGCCGCGGCTTCACCATCTCGATGTACCAGTCGCAGAATTCGCCCCAGAGGAAATCCTCGATCTGCCGTGCACACTCGCCGAGCTGGTACGCCCGCAACAGCGAATCCACGTCCCGCGTCAGCCGCTCCAGCCGCGAGAGAATCCACCGATCCTCCAGCGCATAGGCGGCCCGATCCAGGGGGTGCGGACGCTTCACCCGCCGCTCGCCCAGCCGCATCAGCACGAACCGCGCCGAGTTCCACAGCTTGTTCGCGAAATTCCGGGCCGCCGCCATCCGCTCGTCGCTGTACCGCTGGTCCTGCCCCATGGTCGCGCCCGTCACGATCGCGAAGCGGAACGCGTCCGCCCCGTACGTCTTCGCCGCCACCAGCGGGTCCACCACGTTCCCGCGCGATTTCGTCATCTTCTCGCCGTTCTGGTCCCGGATCAGCCCGTGGAAGAGCACCGTGCGGAACGGGATCGCCTTCTCCGGCCCCAGCTGCCGCATGTTGTACAGACCGAACATAATCATCCGGGCACACCAGAAGAACATGATGTCGTAGCCCATCTGCATGTCGGTCGTCGGGTAGAAATAGCGCAGGTCTTCGGTGTCCTCCGGCCACCCCAGGTCCGCGTGCGGCGCCAGCCCCGAGCTGAACCACGTGTCGAGCACATCCTCGTCCTGGCGCAGACTCCCGCCACACTCCGGGCACGCCGGCGGGTCCTCCACCTGGCAGATGGTGTGCCCCCGCTCGCAGTACCACACCGGGATCTGGTGCCCCCACCAGAGCTGCCGGCTGATGCACCAGTCCCGGATGTTCTCCATCCAGTTCAGGTACACCTTCTCGAATCGCTGCGGCACAAACCGGATCCGCCCTTCCTTCACCGCCGCAATCGCATCTCCCGCCAGCGAGTGCCCCGGCGCATACTCCTTGTTCACGGCCACCCACCACTGCTCGCTCGGCAGCGGCTGCACCACCGTCTTGCACCGGGAGCAGTGACCCACGCTGTGCGTGTACTCCTCCACCCGCTCCAGGAATCCTTCATCCTCCAGGTCCCGCAGGATCGCCTCGCGCGCCTCCTCCACGGTCATGCCCGCGTACGGCCCCGCCTCCTCGTTCATCCGCCCCTTCAGGTCGATCGCCACCACCACTGGCAGGTCGTGCCGCTGTCCAATCTCCCAGTCATTCGGATCGTGGCCCGGCGTCACCTTCACCGCGCCCGTGCCGAACTCCATCTTCACGTGCTCATCCGCCACCACCGGGATCTCCCGCCCGATGATCGGCAGCAGCAGCATCCGGCCGATCTTCTCTTCGTAACGCGCGTCCGCCGGGTTCACTGCCACGCCGGTATCGCCCACCATCGTCTCCGGCCGCGTCGTCGCCACCACGACGTAGTCCGGGAGCGGCATGCCGCCCTCGCCCACCACCGGGTAGCGGATGTGCCAGAGCTTCGAGGGCACCTCCAGGTAGTCCACCTCGAGGTCGCTCAGCGCCGTCTCACAGCGCGGGCACCAGTTGATCATCCGCAGCCCGCGGTAGATCAGGCCGTCCCGGTACAGGTTCACGAATGTCGTCCGCACTGCCTTCACGATCCCCGGGTCGAGCGTGAACACATCCCGAGTCCAGTCCGCGCTCGCCCCCAGCTTCCGGTGCTGGTCCACGATCCGCCCCCGGTACTTCCGCACCCACTCCCACGTCCGCTCGATGAACTTCTCGCGCCCCAGGTCGTGCCGCGTCAGGCCCTCCTTCGCCAGCTCCTTCTCGATCACGTTCTGCGTCGCGATGCCGGCGTGGTCCTCGCCCGGCAGCCAGAGCGTCGGGTCGCCCTGCATCCGGTGCCACCGCACCAGCGCATCCGTGATCGCATCCTCCAGCCCGTGGCCCAGGTGCAGCTCCCCGGTCACGTTCGGCGGCGGCATGATGATGCAGTACGGCTCCCGGCCCGGGTCGATCCGCGGCTGGAAGTACCCCGCCTCCTCCCACATCCGGTAGATCCGCTCTTCAACGTTCGCCGGCTCATAGGCGGGCGGCAGGGCGGCACCCGGCGTCGCAGTCGTCATCGAACCTACCCCGGTCGCGTAAGGTCACGGAGGGCGCACCACGCCCGGCCTCACAGTGTAACAGGGCACCGCGCTCAGGCCTTCCCGCCGCCCTCAGCCTGCCAGCGCTAGGCGCCGCTGCACTGGCACCGCGGGCATACCCCGCGCACCGCTCCTGCGGGCCACCGCCGGGCGCCACGGTGCCACCTCCACCGAGGGCCCGGGCGATACCACCCGCACCGCAATCTCCTCCGCGCCGGCCACCCGCCCCAGCAGCGGCCGCGCCAGCGCCAGCAGCTCCTCGCCGCTGTGCACGGGTTCGGCTGCCACCCGCTGGAGCGCAACTACCTCCCCATCGGCTGTCCACGCTGCCACGTCAATGCCCCGGCAGCTCACTCCGTGGGCGCGCAGCACCAGCCCCAGCCGCAGAATCGCAGCCTCGCACCGCGCCGCGCTCACCCCGCCCGCACAGGTCACCCGCGCGGCGAAGGTCGGCCGCGCAGGCAACCCCTCCACGGGGCCGCGCGCCTCGCACACCACCAGCCCCCGCCGTGTGCACCGCGCCGCGCGCAGCGCCTCCCCCGGCGAATCCGCGACGCCCGCCCGCACCTCCATCCCCAGCCAGCCGCGCGCGAGCTGCAGCAGCGCGGTCGCAGCGGCGGCCTCCCCGGCGAAGCGCGCCTCCAGGCCGCGCAGGTCCACGCCCACCGCCTCCCGCGACAGGAGCGCGACACGCGGTGTCGCCTTCCGGCTCAACACTTCCGCCAGGCGCTCCAGTTCTTCCAGCTCCCGCGCTG
>FWWM01002717.1_pt1 | contig 46425 bp, 48 predicted proteins | sample 2228351 | NCBI WGS metagenome assembly FWWM01 (sample SAMEA103939774, study PRJEB20133) | metagenome
TCTGTGGCCTTTCTTACAGGTTTAAGGAAAGAGGTGGCCTTTTGGGCGGTGATTTCCTCTCAAAGGGAGGCTTGCCCGTTATTAACCTCTCTGGGTGTCCGGCCCACCCAGAATGGATAGCGACGACCATGCTTATGCTTGCGGAGGGCATAAGGCCGGAGCTTGACCAATGGGGCAGGCCCCTTGCCTTTTACTCCTCCCTTACCCATCGGGGATGCACAAGGAACGAATACTTTGAATGGAAGGTGGAGGCCGAGGAGCTTGGTTCAAAAAAGGGATGCCTTTTTTATCACTTTGGCTGTAGAGGGCCCCTTAGCTACAGTTCTTGCAATCAAATCCTTTGGAACGGTGTTAATTCAAAGACAAGGGCGGGAACTCCTTGCTTTGGATGCACCGAGTATGACTTCCCACGCATAGGTCTGTGGGAGACAAAGCAATATGCTGGCATACCGGCGGAGCTCCCCATAGGTGTTTCCAAGAGGGGCTACATAATGCTCTCCGGCGTAGCAAAGATGTTTGCACCCGATAGGTTAAAGGATGAGGGTTGAAGGTATAAGTCTTCCAAGGGTTGAAGGCGAGGCAAGGCTTGAGCTTTTTTGGAAGGATGGAGAGGTGGCGGATGCAAGGATAAACATCCCCTCCACAAGGGGTATAGAGAGGGTGCTTGTAGGCAGGCCCTATATGGATGCCTTGGTTATAACACCAAGGGTGTGTGGTATATGCGGACATGCCCACCTTATGGCCTCTGCAAAGGCCATAGAGGATGCCCTTGATATAAGTCCTACCAAAAAGGCGGAGCTTGTTAGAAACATAACCCAAAGCCTTGAGGTCCTCCAAAACCATATCAAATGGTTCTATCTGTTCCTCATGCCAGACCTTGTCCTCATAGAAAACAGCCTACGGGACCTTTATGGGCCCTTTGTTGGCAAAAGATGGAAAGAGGCCATAGAGGTGGCATCAAGCATAACCAAGGCCATAGCCCTCTTCTCCGGACAATGGCCCCACGCCTCTTACGCCATACCTGGCGGTATAACATCACAACCCACACCCAAGGACATAGTATCTTTAAAACAGACCCTTTTGGCCCTCAAGGACTTCTTCCTCAAGCTTGTGGTGGGTATGGAAGAGGGAGAGTTTAACCAGTGGCTTTATAAGGGTAGCTGGAGGGATGTTAAGGGTGATATGGCTATTTTTCTTGAGGTTTGCGAAAGGGAAGACCTTTTGGAGGCTGGAAGGTCCTACGATAGGTTTATAAGCTTTGCAAGCCTCTATGGCCCTTCTGGATACTACGTGAAGAGGATGGTTCATGGCAGGTTAAAGTTTGGCTGTGTGGAGGAGATGGAAGCACCAGAATACACAAGGGCAAGGCCTGTAAGGTACAGGGGCTTACCCTTTGAGACTGGACCCCTCTCCAGACAGCTCTTGGCGGGCACACCCATTATAAAGGCAATGCATAAAGAATTGAAGGACTCCTTTGTGGTAAGGGTTTTTGCAAGGCTTTTGGAGGTTTGGACTGTGGCAAAGAAGATAGAGGATTGGACGGAAGAGTTAAAGGAAGTCTTACAAGATAGGTCCTCAAGTATAAAAAGGCCTCCCTTAGAGGTCAATGGCTTGGGCTATGGCGCTGTGGAGGCAGCAAGGGGGACGCTTATCCACAGGATAAGGATAAAGAAGGGCATTATAGATAGCTATTTAATAATTACACCATCCCAGTGGAACCTTGGGCCAAGGTGTGAAAGGTTTTATGGGGTGGCAGAAAGGGCCCTTTTGGGCCTAAAAAAGGAAGTTCATGCCCAGATGATACTAAGAAGCTTTGACCTGTGTTCTGTATGCACAACCCATTGAGGTGCTAAGATGAAGAGGATAAGGCTTTCTGAAGGTGGTGGTGGAGAAGAGACCTGGAGGCTTATAAGAGAGCTTTTTCTAAAGCATTTTAACAACCCCATACTCTCTTCCCTTGAGGATTCTGCCTTGCTTGAGGTGGGTTCAAAGGTGGCCTTTACCACCGATGCCTTTACGGTAAAGCCCCTGTTCTTTAGGGGTGGAGACATAGGGAAGCTGGCGGTGGCTGGCACCATAAACGACCTTTCGGTAATGGGTGCAAGGCCCCTTTACCTCTCTGTGGCCTTTGTGATAGAGGAGGGCTTTCCTTACGAGGACTTAGAAAAGATAGTGGAAAGCATGGCAAGGACGGCAAGGGAGGCGGGAGTTCTCATAGTGGCTGGTGATACAAAGGTCATACCATCCGGCAGGGGTGAGGACCTTTTTATTACCACTTCCGGCATAGGGAAGGTGGTCTATGAGGGCCTCTCCTGTAGGAACATAAGGGAAGGGGATGCCGTAATTGTATCCGGACCAATAGGAGACCATGGCGCCTGTGTGCTGGCAGAAAGGGAAGGTTTTTACTTTGGAGAGGGCTTTGGGAGCGACTGCGAACCACTCTGGGACCTGGTGGAACACATGCTAAGGAGTGGTGTGGAAATCCATGCCATGAGGGACCCAACCAGGGGAGGCCTTTCGGCCGTGCTTCACGAGTGGGCTATGGCCTCTCAAGTTTCCTTTTTGGTGGAGGAGGAGAAGGTGCCAATCAGAGAGGAGGTGCTTGGTATATGTGAATTTTTGGGCCTTGAGCCATACCACCTTGCCTGTGAGGGCAGGATAGTCTTTGCAGTGAAGGGAGAGGAGGCAGAGAAGGCCCTTAAGGTCTTAAAGGAACATCCTAAGGGAGAGGAGGCAAGCATCATAGGCTACGCCATAAGGCCTGAAGGGAGGCCATCGGTCATACTGAAGACTCCTTATGGGACAAAAAGGTTCCTTGAACCACCCATGGGAGAGCTTTTACCAAGGATCTGCTGATGCATGAGTTTTCCATAGTCCAAAGCCTTTTGGAGGTAATAGAAGAGGAGGCAAAAAGGCACAAGGCGCAAAAGGTGTTAAGGGTGGAGCTTTTGGTGGGTGTGCTATCCGGTGTGGAGCCTCACCTTTTGGAGCTTGCCTTTAACACCTTTAAGGAAGGGACCATTGCGGAAAAGGCGGAGATTGTTTTGGAGATAGAAAAGCTAAGGCTTTGGTGTGAGGACTGCAAAAGGGAATACGAAAAGGAGGAGCTAAACCTCTTGTGTCCAGCCTGTGGGTCTTTGAAGACCCATATAAAAGGTGGACAGGACTTGCTTTTGAAGAGTTTGGAATTGGAATGTGAGGATGAGGTTAAGGGTAAGGCTTAAGGGAGCCGTTCAAGGTGTGGGCTTTAGGCCCTTTGTCTACAGGCTTGCAAAGGATTTGGGCCTTAGGGGTTGGGTCATAAACAATTCCTCCGGTGTGGAGATAGAGGTGGAAGGAAAGGTGCAACTTTTGGAGGAGTTCCTCCTTAGGCTTCAAACAGAAAAGCCACCCTTGGCCCACATATACTCTCAAGAGATAGAATACTTGGAAGAGGTAGGCTATGAGGATTTTGAGATAAGGGAAAGCAAGGAGGAAGGAAAAAAGGAGGTTCTCATACTGCCCGACATAGCCACATGCCAGTGGTGTCTCAAAGAGCTTTTTGACCCAAAGGACAGAAGGTATATGTATCCCTTTATAAACTGCACCTACTGCGGTCCAAGGTTTACCATCATTGAAAGGCTTCCCTACGATAGGCCAAACACCACAATGAAGGCCTTTCCCATGTGTCCTCAGTGTAAAAAAGAGTATGAGGACCCAAGGGACAGAAGGTTCCATGCCCAGCCCATTGCATGCCCATCCTGCGGTCCAAGCCTTAGCCTGATTACAAAGGATGGAGAGCTTTTGGCGGAGGGAGAAAAAAGCATAGAGGCCACCCTGCAGGCTTTAAAAGAGGGAAAGATTGTGGCAGTCAAGGGCATAGGAGGTTTTCATCTTATGTGTGATGCCACAAGGGAGGAGCCGGTGAGAACCTTGAGGGAGAGGAAAAGAAGAAAAGAAAAGCCCTTTGCGGTCATGTTCAGGGATATGGAACAGCTACTCCTTTATGCGGAGCCAACGGAGCTTGAAAAGGCTTTGCTTTTGTCTCCAGAGAGGCCCATTGTGCTTATAAGGAGTAAGGGAGGGCTTGCGCCCTCTGTGGCCCCAGGCCTCAAAAGGATAGGAGCCTTTTTGCCCTATTCACCCCTACACCATATAATCTTGCACTCTTTGGACTTTCCAGTGGTGGCCACCTCTGGCAATCTCTCGGATGAGCCCATAGTAAAGGACAACCAAGAGGCCATAGAGAGGCTAAGTCCCTTGGCAGACCTTTTGCTTCTCCACAACAGGGATATAAAAAGGAGGTGCGACGACTCTGTGGTCAAAGTCATAGGTGGTTTGCCCACACCCATAAGGAGGTCTAGGGGCTATACACCTATGCCCATAAGGCTACCCTTTAAGTTAAAAAGGAAGGTTTTGGCCCTTGGGGGCATGCTAAAGAACACCTTTGCCATAGGCTTTGAAGACATGGTAATACTAAGCCAACATGTGGGAGACATAGAGAACATAGAAACATTAAAAAGCTTTGAGGATATGGTCTTTGACCTCATGAGCCTGTATGAGTTTGAGCCAGAGCTTTTGGTGTGCGACCTACACCCCAGGTATGAGACCACAAGGTGGGCAAAGGAGTTTTCTCAGAGGAAAGGCATTCCACTCCTTCAGGTCCAGCACCACTTTGCCCATGTGCTTTCCTGCATGGGAGAAAGGGGGATAGAAGGAAAGGTGCTTGGCATAGCTTGGGATGGAACGGGCTATGGTGAGGACGGAAGCCTTTGGGGTGGTGAGTTTTTAGTGTGCGATTACAAAGGCTATGAAAGGGCCTTTTACTTTAGACCCTTTAGGCTAATAGGCGGTGAGAGGGCTGTAAAGGAGCCAAGGAGGGTTGCCCTATCCCTACTCTTTGAACTCTACAGAGAGGATGCCACAGGCATGTCCTTAGAGCCTGTAAGGTCCTTCAGGGAAGAAGATTTAAAAAACCTATACATAGCATGGTCCAAGGGGATAAACTCACCCTATTCCAGCTCTGTGGGAAGGCTTTTTGATGCGGTGGCCTCTTTGATAGGGCTAAGGCAAGTGGTCTCTTATGAGGGCCAAGGCGCCATGATGCTTGAGGACCTCTACGACCCCCTTGTAAAGGACCACTACCCCTACGCCTTGGAAAAAAGGCAGATAGACTGGAGGCCCATGCTTGAGGCGATCATAAAGGACAGGGAAAGGGAAAAGATTCCATCAAGGTTTATAAACACTTTGGCCCATGTATGCCTGCATGTGGCAAAGGAGTTGGGCATGGAAAGGGTATGCCTCTCTGGAGGTGTGATGCAGAACGACCCCCTTGTAAGCAAGATAAAGGAGCTTTTGGAGGCGGAAGGCTTTAAGGTCTATACACATCAGAGGGTGCCACCTACGGATGGGGGCCTCTCTCTTGGTCAGGCACTCTTTCAGCCTCAAGAGGGCTAAGAAGCGCCCTTATCCTCTCTTCCAAGACATTTATAGACTCTTGCACATCCTCCCTTTGCGCAGAGGCCAATTTTGGAAAGTAGCTTATCTCTACAGTCTCCAGAATGGGCTTGTTGTCCCTATCGTAGAATACACCTATCCACACTCCATATATACCTGTCTCCCTCCACTCCACCTTTTGACTTTTAGAGTTCAGCGTTATCTTTATTTGACCCTCCCCCAAAACATCCAGTATGGCCATCCGGTCTTCCTCCGTTATGGGCACCTTGTTGGAGTATATGATGTGTTCTTCTCCTTTTTCGTAGAGGTCCTTTAGAGCCTGTAAGATCTCATTGAGTAAAGCGGGAGCGTTCATAAGCATGCCAATCCTCCTAAAAGTAGGTCTCTGTTATGGCTTTTACATACTCGTTCCAATTTTTTATACCCCTTAGCACATGAACAACTTTCCCATCCTTGAAAAGTATGAGGGAAGGGAGGGGAAACTCCTTTAGCACATCTGGCTCCTCATCCGCATTTATGGAGAAAAAATCCAGCCTAAAGCTCTTTTCCAGCTCTGGCACCACCACATCCGTATCAAAGACCTCCCTTATCCTCTCCCTTGCCCTGTCCGACCTCACATATAGTATGAAATCCCCTTTCTCTTCCTTAAGGGCTTGAAGCTCCAAAAGGCTCACCCGCCTCATCTCTTACCTCCACATTCCACTCTTTGAGCTGTTTTATGACCTCCTCAATAAGCCTGTCTAAATTATTTTTTACAGAGGGAGAAAGGTCCAAAGAAATCTCAAAGCTCTCTGGCTCCAAGCCCAAGACCACTATCTCCTTAGGAAGCCTATCTGTTAAATCCGCCAAGGCAAGCACCTCTTGAATGCCTATATCATGGGCAGAAAGCTTTCTACTCTTAAAGTAGGTCAAGACCTCCTCACCTTTGAATTTGTAAAGAGAGCCCGGGGGCAAGCCCCCCAGCACAGCATCCACCACCAAAAGCCTCTCCACACCCTCCAAGAAGTAAAGTAGGTCTATTCCCAAGGTGCCACCGTCTATCAAGAGCACCTCCTCCGGAAGACTATACCTCTTCCTTATCTCTTCCACCACCCTTACTCCCAAGCCCTCATCGGACAACAGCACGTTTCCCACACCCAAGACGGCTATCTTCATCCCTTTATATCCTCCACATCCACAGGATCCTTTTCAAAGACCTTATAGCCGTTAAACATAGAAGTAAGCTCGCCATTTCTCTTTATCATCTCCTCTCTGATGACAAAGTAGACATGGAGTATGGCAAGCACTATTATGATCCAAGCTACCCAATGGTGCCACATGTGCGCCATGAACTCACCACCAAGGAACCATATGACCCATCCAAAGAGAGAAGCCCAAAAGCCATCGGGCTTAGACATGCCGTACATGGCAAAACCTGTGATTATCATAAAGAGAAAAAGAAGGTAGACAATTGGGTATACAGTCCTTGCGCATGCGTTCCTTATGTACTCGCTTCCCTCCTTGTCCTTCATAATAAGGGCATACTTTAGCGTTATCTCTTTTAGCCCTATCCAGTAATCCCTCCAGTAATCCCTTCTCCAGAGAGGTGGAATGAATATCCTGTCCCTTTTGCTAAAGAGTGCTATTATGACCCTGAAGATAAAGCCCGATAGGAACACATAGCCTGCTATGAAATGGACCTTCCTTATAAAGTCCATGGTTATCCCCTTATCGTAGGCATAGGTGGCCTCGTAGCCCGTAGGTCCTAAAAAGAAGGGGTTGCCTATGTAAAGGCCGGTTATAAAAAGGGTAAGGATGGAAAGGAAGTTTACCCAGTGCCAAAGCCTAAGGCCTGGGCTAAAAACATAAATCCTTTTGACTTCCATGGTTTATACCTCCCTTAGTAGCAAGCTTGAGCTCCTTGAACCTTTACCTCCACTATCTCCCTTCCTTCCGTATCATAAACATGGGTAGAGCACGCAAGGCACGGGTCAAAGGAGTGTATGCCTCTTAGAGCCTCAAGGGGCTTGTCTATAACCTTAACGGGTGAGTCCTTCATACACTCTTCAAAGGCTCCCTGTCCGCCCATGGGGTCCCTTGCACCGCCGTTCCATGTGGTAGGAACCACGCATTGGTAGTTGGCTATCTTGCCATCTTTTATGATGACCCAGTGTCCCAAAGCACCTCTTGGTGCTTCCGCAATTCCCACACCCTTTGCCTCTTTGGGCCATGTGGAGGGGTCCCACTTTTCCATGTTGGCAACAGATGTATCTCCAGCCTTTATGTTGTCGTAGAGCTTTTTGAGGAAGTAGAGGTTTGCCGCAGCTCCAAGCTGGGCCTCCAAGCCCCTTGCGGCAGTCCTTCCCACCGTTGTAGGAAGCCATACATGGGGTGGCAACTCCAGCACCTTAGAAACAAAGTCTATCTGTCTTACCACCATCTCATCCATCCAAGAGGGCTTTATATGTCCTTGCTTTACGGCAGTGTAGGTCACTATATACCTTGCCAAGGGACCCACTTCGCAGGGCTTTCCTCTCCACCTTGGAGACTTTATCCATGAATATTTGCCCTTCTCATCAAGGTACTTCCAATTGGTCTTTGTTCCTTCCTTTGGTCCTGTATAATGAGGCTCTGTAATACCATCCCAGGGATGGAGGCCCTTGCTTTCGTCTGGGTATTTATACCAAGAGTGGGCCACAAACTCCTGTATTACGTTGGGGTCTGCAAAGTCCTTGCCTACAAGAGGATAGTATTTGGCCTTTTCCACACCCTCCGCAAAGTCTTCCACCACACCGTTGCAATGGTGAAGTATCTTGGTGTGATAATCTCCCGTCTTTATTCCCTTGTAGGGCTCATCGGGAAACTCTCCATAACCAATGACCCTTTTCTTTGCAAGGCCTCCTCCGTAGGTTTGTCCTTTTTGCACGTATATATGCCCTATGGCAAGGATGTCCACAAGGTAGAATAGGTTTACAGCCTCCACTTGTGTATATATGGAGTCTTCAACCACCGCAAGCCTTTCGGTGTTTATTGGTGCGTTCATATCGTTAAAAGATATGGAGCAAGTCATGCCTCCTACCAGATAGTGGGGGTGTGGGTTTTTACCTCCAAAGACAACTTGTGGTATAAATAGCTCCCTTTGGACATCAAGCATGTTAAGGTAGTGGGCCACAGCCATAAGGTGCACCTCTGGTGGTAATAGCTTGTAGTCTGGGTGGTCCCACCAATGGGCTGCAAATATGCCAAGCTGTCCACTTTCCACTATCTTCTTTATCTTCTCCTGGAAGGCTCTAAAGTAGCCGGGAGTTGCCTTTGGGAACTTCTTTGGATAGGCTCTATGCCCTATGGGGTCCGGCAGGAGGTCTCCAATGGCACCGTATTTTTCAAGAAGCTGGTTTTGTAAAACTGCCGTCTGAACCGGGTCAGCCTTTAGGGCCTCTATGGGGGATACCCAGTCAAGGGCATGAAGGTGGTAAAAGTGTACAAGGTGGTCATGAACCTGCAAAGACCCATACATTATGTTCCTTATGTAGTTGGCATTCTTGGGGATTTGAATATCAAGGGCATCCTCTATGCACCTTACCGATGCCAAGGCATGGATAGAGGTACAAACACCGCATATCCTTTGGGCAAAAGCCCAAGCATCCCTTGGGTCCCTTCCTCTCAATATTAGCTCAATGCCTCTCCACATGGTGCCGGAGGAAAGGGCATCCACCACCTTACCGGTTTTTTCATCCACTATGATCTCAATCCTTAGGTGCCCCTCAATCCTTGTTACTGGGTCAACTACAACCCTTGCCATGTTTATCACCTCCTTTTATTTGTTTCTTACTTTGGACAAAATACCATGGGCAACAGCACCCGCAGCTGCCGCAGCTGCAAGGGTGGCACCCACCTTATCTGGGCTTGCTTCCACCTTTGGCACTGGTATGTTGGTAAGCCTTTCGTAGAAGGGCCCGTTGTCCCAGAAGTTCTCCTCCGCACAGCCTATACAACCATGGCCAGCCTGTATGGGATAAGAGAGGCCATTGTACCAGCGTATATTACCGCAGGAGTTATAGGTGGTTGGACCTCTGCATCCTACTTTATATAGGCACCAGCCCTTTTTGGCTCCATCATCGTCAAACCTTTCCACAAACTGACCCGCATTAAAGAAGGCTCTCCTGTAGCATGTATCGTGTATCCTGTTTCCATAAAACTGCTTTGGCCTACCTTGAGAGTCCAGAGGTGGTATGCTATCAAAAAGGGCAAGGTGCATGATAACACCCGTCATAACCTCCGCTATGGGTGGGCATCCGGGGACCTTTATTATGGGCTTGTCCGTTATAACCTTGTGTATAGGGACTGCGGTGGTTGGGTTTGGCTTTGCAGCCTGCACACATCCCCAGCTTGCACAAGATCCCCAAGCAATTACAGCCTTGGCCCCCTTTGCCGTTTCCTTAAGGTTCTCCAAGAAGGGCTTTCCACCTATTATGCAGTACATTCCATCCTCACCCAAAGGTGGATTTCCCTCAACGGCGAGGATATAGTTCCCCCAATACTTTTTCATGATTTCCTCTCTATGTCTTTCTATGGCATCGCCTGCGGCGGCGGATAGGGTATCATCGTATTCAAGGGATATCATGGAAAGCAATACATCGGAGGCAAGGGGGGTTGCGGACCTTATAAAGGACTCAGAACAGCAGGTGCATTCAAGCCCATGTATCCACAGAACAGGAACTCTGGGCTTTGTCTCCAAGGCTCTTACCACCTCTGGTATCATGGAGGGTGAAAGGCCCATAAGGCCGGTTATGGCTGTGGCAAACCTCAAAAAGTCCCTCCGGCTTACGCCGTGCCTCTTAAAGGTCTCCCAAAAGGTCTCCATAGTTGGCACCTCCTTGATTGAATATTAATTCATAATTTTAGCATAGACCCTTTCCATGTGTCAAGGGTGAATTTCTTATAGGACCTATAAGAAAGTCTTATGGTCCTCTTCCTTTAAAACAGCTTGACAATTGAACAATTATTCATTAATATTTTCCCTGCAGGAGGGCTTTTATGATAGCTTTAATTTTCTTGCTAACCTTTTCCCTCTGCCTTGCCCATGACCTTTGGCTGGAAAAAAGAGAGGGTAAAATGGTGCTTTATTATGGCCATCTTGACCCAAAGCCAGGAGAGGAAAAGTTCATAAAATACAAGACAGAAAACGTGTTAAAGGCTCTTTGCTTTAATAAGGAAGGGAATGGGATGAAAGTGGCCATAAAGGAGGACTATCCCTTTTCCTTTCCTATGGCTTGCTCCGCCTATTATGTGCTTTTTTCCACAGGCTATTGGACCAAAGGAGTGCAAGGTCTTAAAAACCTACCAAAGGATAGGGTGGAAAGCCCTTTGGAAAGTTGGCTCTCTTATGAAAGTGTAAAAAGGATAGAGGAGTGGTCGGAGGCCTTCAAAAGGCCCCTAACGGAGGACCTTGAGATAGTGCCTTTGGAAGACCCTTTTAACCTTAAGCTATACGATAAGGTAAGGCTTAGGGTTTATTACAGGGGAAAGCCTGTTAAAGGTGTGGTGGTCCTTCATAACAACCACGTTGTTGGCACAACGGAGGAAGACGGCGGTATAAACATAAGGATAAAGGGGAAGGGCCTTCAAAGGATAAGCACTTCCATAAAGGAAAGGGCGGATGGCATAAAGGCGGATTACATCATTAAAAGCACAAGCCTTATCTTTGAGGTAAGATGATGTTTTTTGCCGGCGTCTTACTAAGCTTTGCCCTCCTCTTTGCCCATGACCTTGAACACACCATACGTAGAGAAGGGAACTGTGTGGTGGTTAGCTTTTTCTTCCCGGATGGTAGCAAGTTCTCTTATGAGGAGTATAAGGTGTATAAGGAGGGGGAAAAGGTGCCCTTCCAGATAGGTAGTACGGATGCCCTTGGGAGGGTGGTTTTCTGTCCAAGAGAAGGGGGTTTATGGACGGTTATAACCTACTCAGAGGACGGCCATGGTGCGCAGGTAAAGATAAGCTTTGAGGAGAAGGGCCTTAAGGAGGAGAAGAACCTCTTGGAGAGGTATGGAAGGGTGTTGGCAGGCTTAGGATGGCTTTTGGGCATGTTTGGACTTTGGAAGGTATACCTTAAGAGGGCAAAAGGATGAAAAAGGTGCTGGTAGTATCTACCTTAGCTGTAGGCCTTTCTTTTGCTCACCATGGCGTTGCCTCTTTGGGTAGCGTTGGTTTGGAAGGCCCTGGCGCACCCCTTGAAACCTCAAGCTCTGCCACCATTCCAGAAGGTAAATGGCTCCTCTACCTTAAGCTTGACCATGTCAAATGGAAAAGGTACAGCTTTTCAGAGTTTCCAGACCAAAAGGACAGCTATCACTTTTGGACCTACGGCATAGGCTATGGCCTAAGGCCATGGCTCTCCCTTTACCTTTTCATCCCCTACTACACAAAAAAGGAGATAAAATCAAAGGATGGTGGCTTTTATTCCTACACCAACTCGGGCTTTGCGGACCTATCCCTCATGGCTGTCTTTGGCTTTAAGTACGATAAAGGCTTTAAGCTTGTTCCAAGACAGGAAAGCCTTGATGACCTTATGGACTGGCATTTTACCCTATACGGTGGTATATCTTTACCAACGGGCAACCCTAACAAGTATGACAGGTCAAGGGATCCAAAGGGAGAATTTGAACCCGATATGTCCACAGGCTTTGGCAAGCCTTCCATAACACTGGGCTTTACGGCAACGAAACAACTCGTCAGATTTCCAAGGCTTACCTTTGTCTTTGACACGAACTACATAAAGTTCTTTGAACACACCTATAACTACACAGAAGATGGAAGAAGGAAAAAATACAAGTTTGGCGATGAGTTCCGACTAAATACGGCCTTGGCCTACAGGTTTTATGAAGACATGGATAGAAAACTACGTTTGGATGCACTCTTGGAGGCCAATTTTCAACATAATCAAAGAGACAAGGAGGATGGAGTCAAGCAGAGTGCTTCTGGTGGTAGCATACTCTACGGAGTGGGTGGAATCAGGCTTTATTACAAAAGCATGTCCCTTGGTGCCGGCATAAAGGTCCCCCTATGGAAGAGGCTAAATGAAGAAGGCCAACAGCAAGGTTCAGAAGGTAAGGAAAGCTACAGGTTTATCCTTACCCTTTCCACCCTTTTTTAGGAGGCTTGCATGCATATACCCGATGGCTTTTTGGCTCCGCAGGTCTACATACCAGCCTACCTTGTAGATATAGGCCTTTTGTTTTATGCCTTCAAGAGGTTTAAAAAGAACCTAAAAGAGAAAACGATACCCTATTTGGCATCCCTGTCTGCCTTCTCTTTTATCATCATGTCCATAGCCATACCTTTGCCCGGTGGCACTTCCGTGCATGGCCTTGGTGTGGCAAGCCTTTCTTTACTCTTTGGCCCATGGACAGCCTTCCTCTCCATATCCTTGGTCCTTTTCCTACAGGCTACCATCTTTGGAGAAGGTGGTATAACAAGCTTTCCCATAAACTCCCTATCCATAGCCTTTTTAGGAAGCCTTTGTGCCTACTATACCTATCTCATCGCCAAAAGATACCTTGAGGATAAAGCCTCCCTTTTCCTTTCTGGCTTTTTATCAACCTTAATGTCTGCCTTTGCTGTAGCCCTTGTGCTTGGCATACATCCCTACCTGTTCAAAGACCCCTTTGGAAAGCCCCTTTACTTCCCTTTCAAGCTATCTTTGGTCCTTCCCGCCGTGCTTCTCCCACATATCCTTGTGGGCATAGGAGAGGGCATACTCACCATAATAATTGTTAGGGCCTTGAGGGATAGGATATGAGGGATAAGTTATTACTGCTTTTATACTTGTTTTGCCTCTTATACCTGTCCTTTTCCAGCCATGTTTACACGCTTTTGATAGCTTTAGTCCTTTTGCTTGTGTTTTTGATACTGTCCCCCATAGAGAGAAAGCTAAAGCTTTTAAAACATGCCTTCTTCTCCTTTTTCCTTTTTAGCTTTTTCATATCCTTTTCCTATCTTCTTTTTAATCAAAAAGCCCTTGATTACTTTTTGATGATAAACCTCAGGTCCTTTGACCTTAGCCTTCTCACCTTTATATTTTTAAGGATGGTTAACCTTTATAGGGCCTTTGATTTTTCAAAGACTTTAAGCTTTTTGCTTGTTATGGCTGTTGGCAATGCCATAACTTACAATAGACTTTTAAAGGACTTCAAAGATGCCATAAGGAGTAGGACCTTACAAAAACCCGAAAGGAAAACTCTTGTAGCCTTTACAAAAAGGTTGTCCCTTTTCTTTTTTGAAAAGTCTATAAATACATCAAGGGAAGTCCAGGAGGCCATGAGGTCAAGGGGGTTTTATAATGATTGAGCTGAGGGATATCTATTACAGCTACAACGGAGAGGATGTTTTAAGGGATATAAGCTTTAAAATCTTTGAAGGTGATAGGGTTGTTTTACTTGGCCCAAACGGCTCTGGGAAGACCACCCTTTTGAAGATACTAAACGGCCTCATCTTTCCTAAAAAAGGCGCATACTTTTACAAGGACATAGAGATAAAGGAAAAGACTCTGAGGGATAAAAATATAAACAGATGGTTTAGGAAAGAAGTGGTATTACTCTTTCAAAACCCGGAGGTGATGCTTTTTAATCCTACCGTTTACGATGAGATAGCCTTTGGCCTAAGACAGTTGGGGATGGAGGAGAAGATGATAAAAGAAGAGGTGCATTACTGGGCCGAAAGGCTTGACCTTATGCCCTTCCTCAACAGGCCACCCTATGAACTAAGCGGGGGACAAAAACAGAGGCTCTGCCTTGCATGCCTGCTTGTCCTAAGGCCTAAGGTGCTTCTCCTTGATGAGCCAACGGCCAATTTGGACTCCAAAACTACCCAATTATTGATAGAGCTACTTTGGGATATGGAGATTACCAGCCTTGTGGCCACAAACAACCTCAACCTTGTGCAAGACCTTGGAAATAAGCTTTTGGTCCTCGGAGAAGACCACACAATCCTATACTACGGAGAGATGAAAGACCTTTTGGAGGACAAGGATATGCTTATAAAGGCTGGATTATTGTGGAGAGGCACAATATATAATAGAAGGGATGCACTATAAAAAGTATGTCTATAAGCTTTCGCCAGAGGACTTTTATCAGTTTTTAATTGATTACGGAAGAGGCGTGGAGGTACTTTCCGAGGGTGAATCCTTTGTAGAGTTTGCCCTTTATGAACCCATTGAGGGTCTTGAGCCTTTGGAAGTTTTAGAAGTTGAAGTTATACCACCTCAGAAGGCCTTTAGGCCTGTGAAAGTAAAGGATATTATGGTTTTGCCCTCTTGGATAAAGCCTGTGGTAATAAGGCAGGGTGTGGCCTTTGGCACGGGTCTGCACCCCACCACCAAGCTATGCCTTTATCTTATGCAGGAGTTTTTAAAGGAGGGCTGGTCCCTTTTGGATATTGGCACGGGCACAGGCATTCTGGCAATAGCAGGCAAAAGGCTAGGAGCGGGTAGGGTTTTGGCCATTGACATAGACCCACAGGCCGTAGAAGAATGCATACACAACAGCAAAGAAAACTGTGTGGATATAGAGTGCCTTCAAGCGGAACCAAAGGACATAAAAGAGGCCTTTGACCTTCTGGTGGCAAAAATTAAAAACCTCTTTAAAAGGGTGGCCATCTTCTCCGGCATATATGGAAAAGAAGAGCTAAAGGAGTTTTTAAAGATGCTTGATGTTAAACCTGCTAAAATTAAAAGGCTGGAAAACTGGTATGGTGTGGTGGTCAAAAGATGAGATACCGCTACAGGCTTGAGGAAAAAAGGGAAAGGAGGCTTGGCTTTGTAAGGCTTATAAGAAGGCTTGCCATATTTGCCTTGTTTTTTATAGCCTTTTACCTTCTGTTCCTTTCCTTGGGTCTAAGACCTCAGGTTTCAGAAGAAAGTCTAAGAGATCTTTCCCTTATACCCCTTGAAAAGACATACCATTTAAAACTAAACAGGCCGATAAAAGAAATAAAACTGTACATAGAAGAAAAGGATCAAAAGAAAGAAATTTACAAAGCGGTTTTTTTGGAGCCTCAGCAAGAGCTTTCTTTTAAGCTAAAAGCGAAGGATATAGGTTTAAAAGACGGTGAGGCAAACTTACTTTTGGAGGTTTCTTCTGGTATATTTAGGAGCCGGACGTACCATCTTAAGGCTTTGGTAGATACAGTACCACCAAAGTTGGATGTGATTTCTTACACTCCATACCCATCACTTGGTGGCACCTTTGCTCTAAAGGTAAAGGTTGGAGAAGAAGCGCAGGTTTATGTAGTGCAAGGAGAACACAGATATAACCTATACCCTGTGGGTGAAGGTTATTACTTTGGACTTTTTCCCATAAGGCTTGATAAGGAAGGGATACCCTTTATCCTATATGCTACGGATAAAGTAGGTAATTCAACATCACAGGGGCTTAAGCTAAACATAAAGCAAGTAAGCTTTAAGGAAGACAAGATAAACATAGACGATAACTTTATAAACAGAGCGGTATATCCCCTTTTGAAGGATGAAGGAAAGGGTCTTACACCCCTTGAGGCCTTTAAAAGGGTGAACGAGGTTTGGCGTTCAGGGGATGTCAAAAAGGTAGAGGAAATAGGCAAAAGGAGCGAGCCAAGGGTCCTTTGGGAAGGTGCCTTTTTGCAACTGCCAAACAGCAAGGTCTTCGCCACCTATGGAGATATAAGGCACTATTATTACAACGGGGAGAAGGTAAGCGAAAGCAGGCATATGGGCTTTGATTTTGCCTCTGTAGAAAGGGCGCCTGTGCCAGCTTCCAACTCGGGCGTGGTAGTCTTTACCGGAAGTCTTGGCATATATGGAAATACAATAATCATTGACCATGGCATGGGCCTTATGAGCCTTTATGGGCATCTTTCGGAGATAAGCGTAAAGGAAGGACAGTTTGTAAAAAAGGGTGAGATAATAGGAAGGACTGGGAATACAGGCTTTGCTTTGGGAGACCATCTTCACTTTGGTATAGTAGTACAGGGCTATGAGGTAAATCCAATTGAATGGCTAGATCCCAAATGGGTAAAGAACAGCATTATTTCTGTATTTGAAGCAAGATGAAGAAGTTAAAACATAACACTTCCCTTCTTTTAGTTCCTTTTGTGGCTTTTCTCATAAGGCTTATCCATAAAACCATAAGATGGGACAAAAGGATAGACTATGAGCTATACAAGGGAAAGATAATAGCTCTTTTGCACGGTAATGCTCTGGGTGTGGCCATGCTTGGTATAGACAGAGGCATATATGCTTTGGTAAGCAGGTTTAGAGATGGAGATATTGCAGAAAAATTTTTGCTTAGCCTTGGCTATAGGGTTATAAGGGGCTCCACAGAGGAGGGAAAACCCCAGAAGGGTGGGAGCGCTGGGTTTTTAAAGCTTTTAAGAGTTTTAAAAGAAGGCCAAACGGTAGCTATAACAGTGGATGGCCCAAAGGGCCCCTATGGAAAAGTCAAACCCGGCATAATACTTTTGGCGCAAAAATCTGGAATACCTATAATTCCTGTGTATGTTAGCTTTGACTGGTGCATTAAGCTTAATACTTGGGATAAATTTACCATTCCACTCCCCTTTTCAAAAGCCAAGGTAAGGATAGGCCATCCCATATGGGTACTTCCAGAGGATACCACAGATTCTAAGAAGGAGGAACTAGAGGAGGCACTTTTTTCTCTTTCCTCGGGAAGACCCTTAGAGAGATGTCTGGAGCCAAGATGAAGCTAAAGCTTCCCAATAGGGTTGTTATAAGAACAAGAAGAAAGGCCATGGATTGTGCTGGTTCATAAAAGCTGGCGAATATTACAGAGAACTCACCCCTTTGTAAGAAAGACAAGGAAGCTCTAAGAGCAGCTCTATTCCCAATGTCATAAAGGTGAGCCCCCCAGTAAGTGGATAAAAACTTGGTAATTATAGAAAGAAAAACAATAATTATGAAAAACCAAGGGTTAAAATCAAAGCTTAGCTTGGAATTAAAGGTAAACATGAAAAAGAAAACACCTACAGATAGATCTTTCAGCTCAGAAAGAGATTTTTCTATAATTCCAGAAACCCTACTATTTTCTGGAACAATAACACCAAGCATAAAAGCGATGAGTGCATCTGATAGACCAAAGCTTAGACTAATTCCGGAAGATACAAGCAAAAAGCCAAGAACAAAAAAGGGAACAAGCTCTTCCTCTACTCTTTTCTCCATATATTCAAAAAACTTCTCCGCCAACCCCCTTAAAAGATAGAACATACTAAACAAAAGGATTATGGCAAGAATACCTCTCAAAAGGCTCAACGTATCCGGACTACCCTTTAAAGTAAAGCCTGTAAGAAGTGAAAGAAGGATAATGCTTATTAAGTCTTCAAATATAAGGACTCCTATCAAAAACTCCGCCTCTGGATTTACAAGCCTTTTATAGTCCATAAGTAGCTTGGCTGTTATGGCTGTGCTACTTGGATAGACTATAGCGCCTACAGCCAAAGAAAAGAGGAAGTTTTGTGTGAATAGATAAGAAAGGCCAAAGGCAGGCAAAAAGTTAAAAAGAAAGTCTATAATGCCGGGCTTTAAAAGCTTTTTCATCCCTATGAGCCTTTCAAAGGAATACTCAAGACCTATAAAAAAGAAAAGTAAAACCACCGCTAAATGTTCAAAAATGATAAACGCCTCTTGTATTTTTTCTGGGAAGATAAACTTACCAAGAAGCCCAGCCAGTATAAAAGAGAGGATATATGGCACTTTAAGCTTTGAAAGTAAATAGGCAGAAAAAAACAGAAGTAGAAAGACACCGCCGGCAAGTATAAAGTCCTGTGAACTGTGCATCTTATGTGCTACACCTTCCGCAGAGTTCCAAAAAGTGGTTTATCTGTGGCCTTGTGCCTACCACTATAAGTATGTCCCCCAGTTCTATTTTTTCCTTGTAAGGGTCTGGATTTGGTATTATTTTACCCTTTCTATCTATGGCTATTACCGATACACCCGTAGTTCTCCTTATCTGAAGCTCTGCTATGGTTTTGTTTATAAGGTTTGAACCACTTTCCACCTTTACCCACTCCATCACCACTTCCTTCAATATAAGCTCCATCTTTTCCGCCTTTATGGGTTGATAAACCGCCCCAGCCACCAAAAACCCAAGCTCCTTTGCTTCTTCATCTGTCAGGCTAAAAACACAGCTTGCCTCTTCTTCTTCCATAAGGTATATTTCCCTTTTGCCCGTGTTGTATATAACCAAAACAAGGTCCCTTCCCTCCCTTAACCTTATAGAATACTTTTTGCCTATGCCCGGTAGGTCTGTTTCTCTAATTTCCATAAAGTATATTTTACTCCCTACCCTCCTGCGATGGGTTATACAAAAAGCCCGTTATTCCACCCCAAACTATGTGTAGTATGACCAAAGATATTTGAGCACTGGCGCTCATAGGCTTTTGGAACCACTCCGCACCGCCTGCACCGCCTATCAAGGAGACAATAACCACAAATATATGCCATGCTATCCCGTAAATTATACCCTTAACAAGGCCAGGGCCGGGAATCTTGTTCCAGATAAAGGGAAGGACTAAAGGAATGGCAAAAAGGGTAGAATCAATCTGATGGTGTATAAACCAGGCTGGGTCCCTAATTCCTGGGAAAAGGCCAAACAATCCAAACCATTTGGCATAAACCTCATCTAATAAAACCATAGCATAGCCACCCATCTGACTTGCAAAGAGGAAGCTCCAAAAGTTAACTCCTTTTATAACCATGGCAAACCCCTCCTTATGGCAAATGATATTTAATCTCTTTTTGATGTCAATAAAAACTCCTTATATATCCTATAAGCTATACTTCATGTGTTTTACTCTTGCTTTTTAATTATCTTTAAAAGGTCCTTCCTTTCCGAAAGGACTATGGACTTTATATTTTCATCCTTTTGATAAACCTCTGCAAACTCCTTCTGTATAAACTCAATGAGCTTTTGAATTTGTGCCTCAAGCTCCTCTATCTGCTCTTTCATCCTAAGGATAATATCTATGCCGGCAAGGTTCACACCGAGGTTTCTGCTTAGCGTTAGTATAAACTCAAGCCTTTGTAGGTCCTCCTCTGTGTAATACCTTGTCCTTCCTTTGCTTCTGGTAGGTTTTATAAGCCCTTCTTTCTCATATAGTCTAAGCGTTTGTGGATGTATATTAAACATACTGGCTACTACACCTATGGTATAAAGCTTTGTCTTCTTCATGTCTGCCTCTCCCTTATCCGTTTTGGTTCTGGTAGGAGTTTGTCAAGCTCCTCAAGGAGCTGTTTTATCCTTTTACCATCTCCAAAGAATTTTTCAAAAAAGCCAAGCTTTGGAATATCTATGTGAATTCTTACAAAAAGGTCTCCTCTTCCATCCGACATAAGCCTTGGCATGCCATAGCCTTCCACCCTTATAGTTTCTCCCTCCTGCACTCCTGCAGGCACTTTTACTTTGACTCTCCCACCTTCAAGGGTAGGTACTTCTATCTCTGTGCCAAGCATGGCCTCTGTTATCTTTATGTAGGCATCCACATAAAGGTTGTTGCCCCTTCTTTCAAAGATAGGATGTGGCTTTACCTTTACGGTTATTATAAGGTCTCCCGGAGGACCTCCAAACCTACCCGCATGGCCCTTGCCCTCCGCCTTTATTTTGCTTCCAGTATCCACGCCTGGCGGTATTCTCACCTTTACCTCCTCCCTTTGGGGTATGGTGCCTCTGCCCCTACATTTTGGACAAGCTTCTCTTATAACACCTTCACCACCACAGGTAGGACAGGTCTGAGATATGGTTATGAAGAACTGCCTTTGAATTACCTCGCCCCTTCCACCGCAGGTGGGACATACCCTTTCACCCTTATTAACATCGTAGCCCCTTCCACCACAGGCATCGCATGCTACCTCTCTCACCAAGGGTATGCTCACCACCGTGCCTCTAAAGGCCTCCTCTAAGCTTAGCTCTACGGTGTAGTATATATCCTCTCCCTTTATAGGCCTTCTTTGCTCCCTTCTCCTACCCCTTGTGGCCCTTTCAAAGATATCCTCAAAGCCAAAGCCCTTAAACACCTCTTCAAAGAGGTCTCCTATGTTTTGAAAGACCACCTCTTGATACTCTTGGCCTCCGGGTTGGGCAGAGAAGGCTGCATGGCCATATTGGTCGTAAAGCTTCCTCTTTTCTGGGTCGGAAAGCACCTGGTAGGCTTCGTTTATCTCTTTGAACTTCTCTTGAGCCTCTGGGTCTTTGTTAAAGTCTGGGTGGTACTTTCTGGCAAGCCTGCGGTAAGCCTTCTTTATCTCCTCTTGGGTGGCATTCCTTGGCACCCCAAGTATCTCGTAGTAATCCCTCTTGGTTGAGTTCGCCATGTAAATAAATTTTAGTCAAGTTTTATCAAATTTCAAGGGCTTGCCACCATACAGAAAAAGCCTCCTTCCGGATGAAAGCCCTCCCTTATTTCCCTGTTTTTTACAGGCCTTTGATCCTGTGGCTCTTCAAAGAGGGTGCTAAAGACCTCTTTTAGTTCAAAGCCTGCCTCTTTTAGCATATTACTTATCTCCCAAAAGCTGTAAAACTTGGCATGAGAATATAGGGGATGTCCTTCCTTTGCCTTCTTTATGTAAAACTTAGCCCAAGGACTATCGGACAGCACAAGGCCCAAAAAGAGCTTCCCATCCTCCCTTATCACCCTTCTTGCGGACCTAAGGGCCTTCGGCGGGTCTTCAAAAAAGCAAAGGGAAACTATCATAAAGATGCTTTTAAAACTTCCGTCCTTGAAAGGAAGCTCCTCAGCCCTTGCCATAAGAACATTTAGGCCTCTGCCTTTTGCCATCTTCAAAAGCTCAAAAGAAATATCCACGCCCACATCCACATTCAAAGCCTTGGCAAACCTTCCACTGCCCACACCCACCTCAAGGGAAGGACTCTCCACCGGACCACACCTCTTTAAACACTCAACCTCCAGAGGAAAGACAGAACTTCCAAAGGGCAAATCGTACCAAAGGTCATACCTTTTGGCATAAAGGTCAAAAACCTTCATATGTTAAACTATAAACTATGCTTTGGAAAAAGTCCGCCTATGAGCTTGTAAACCTCATAAAGAAAAGGGAAGTGCATCCCAAAGAAGTGCTTGAAAGCTTCTATGAGAGGTTTTCTCAAACAGAAGAAAAGGTAAAGGCCTACATCACACCCCTCTATGAGGAGGTTTTAAAAGAAGCGGAAAGAATAGACCTTTCAGAAGACAAGCCTCTTTTGGGCATTCCAGTAGCTATAAAGGATAATATAAACGTAAAAGGCTATCCTACCACATGCGCCTCTAAAATACTCCAGGGCTACATCTCTCCCTACGATGCCACCGTTATAGAAAGGCTAAAGAGGGCTGGAGCCCTTATAGTGGGAAAGACCAACATGGACGAGTTTGCCATGGGATCCTCCACCGAGTATTCTGCCTTTTTTAAGACAAGGAATCCATGGGACCTTGAGAGGGTGCCCGGTGGATCCTCCGGTGGCTCTGCGGTGGCTGTGGCGGTAAGGTCTGCACCCCTTTCCTTGGGTTCTGATACGGGAGGTTCTATTCGCCAGCCTGCCAGCTTCTGCGGTGTTATAGGCCTAAAGCCTACCTACGGTAGAGTATCCCGTTATGGCCTTGTAGCTTTTGCCTCCTCCCTTGACCAGATAGGTCCCTTTGCAAGAAAGACGGAGGATATAGCCCTCATTATGGAAGTAATCTCCGGGCATGACCCGAGGGATTCCACAAGCAGTAAAAGGGAAGTTCCCAAGTTCACACAGGAGCTTGGCAAGGATATAAAGGGTCTGAGGGTTGGCATAGTAAAGGAGTTTATGGAGGATGGTGTGGAGGAAGGTGTCAAAAGGGCCTTTGAAGGCTTTTTAAAGGAGATGGAAAAGGAAGGAGCTTACATAGAGGAGATCTCCCTCCCTCATGTGAAATACGCCATACCTTGCTACTATATAATAGCCCCCTCCGAGGCATCTTCCAACCTTGCCCGCTATGATGGTGTGAGGTTTGGCTACCGAACGGAAAAATACCAGGACCTTATAGATATGTACTCCAAGACAAGGGACGAGGGCTTTGGGCCTGAGGTAAAGAGAAGGATACTCCTTGGCACCTTTGCCCTCTCTGCTGGCTACTATGATGCCTATTATCTTAAGGCCATGAGGGTAAGAAGGCTCATAGCCCAAGACTTTGAAAAGGCCTTTGAAAGGGTAGACCTTATAGCCACTCCCACCTCACCAACGGTGGCCTTCCGCTTTGGAGAAAAGACGGATGATCCCATAGCCATGTACCTTTCAGATGTTTTCACAGTAAGTGTAAATTTGGCAGGACTTCCGGGCATATCCATCCCCATAGGCATGTCCAACAACCTGCCGGTGGGCGGACAGCTTATAGGTAAAGCCTTTGATGAGGCCTCCTTACTTAGAGTCTCCTACTGGTGGGAACAGGTTTATAAACACTATGAGATGGAGCCTCTTTTGTAAGCTTTGGTAAAATATTCCGTTATGCTTAAGCGCACAAAGTACTGCGGACACATCTCGGAAGAGGACTTAAACAAAGAGGTTATTTTAAACGGATGGGTGCATAGGATAAGGAACCATGGTGGTGTTATATTCATTGACCTAAGGGACAGAGAGGGCATAGTACAGTGCGTGGTAGAGGAGAAGGACAATCCAAAGGTCTATGACCTTGCAGACTCTTTAAAGTCCGAGTATGTGGTGGCCATAAGGGGCAAGGTAAGGAGAAGACCACCTGGCACAGAAAACCAAAAGCTAAAAACGGGCTACTATGAAGTTGTTATAGAGGAGCTTGAGATTTTAAACACCTCCGAAGTGCCACCCTTCCCCATAGATGAAGAAACACCTATCTCAGAAGAGACCAAGCTTCGCTACCGCTACCTTGACCTAAGAAGGGAAAGCATGAAAGAAAACCTTCTCTTCCGCCACAGGGCCTATCAGGTTGCAAGAAAGGTCTTTGTGGAAGAGGGCTTTGTGGAGATAGAAACTCCCTTCCTTACCAAATCCACGCCGGAGGGTGCGAGGGACTTTTTGGTTCCTTCAAGGCTTCATCCGGGCAAGTTCTACGCCCTTCCCCAATCTCCCCAGCTTTTCAAACAGATCCTTATGGTGGCTGGCTTTGACAGGTACTTTCAAATAGTGAAATGCTTAAGGGATGAGGACCTAAGAGCAGACCGCCAGCCCGAGTTTACCCAAATAGACTTTGAGATGTCCTTTGTGGATGAAGAGGATGTGATGGCCTTCAGTGAAAGGCTAATAGCTACACTGTTTAAGGAGCTTTTAGGCATAGAGCTAAAAAGACCCTTTGATAGGATGCCTTACAGGGAGGCTATGGAGAGGTATGGGTCGGACAAGCCAGACAGGCGCTTTGGCTTGGAGCTTATAGACCTAACGGATATCTTTTCAAACACAGAGTTTAAAGTCTTTCGCCAAGCTATAGATAATGGTGGTGTGGTAAAGGCCATAAACTTTAAAGGTTCAAACCTTTCAAGGAAAGAGATTGATGAGCTTACCCAGTTTGTTCAAAGCCTTGGCGCCAAAGGCCTTGCATGGATAAAGGTGGAAGAAGACAAGCTAAACTCACCCATAGTAAAGTTCTTCTCCCAAGAGGAGACCCAAAAGCTTCTTGAAAGGGTTCAGGCTGAAGTGGGCGATGTTATCTTCTTCTCCGCAGACAAAAGGGAGATGGTCTATAAGGTCCTCGGAAGCCTAAGGCTACACATAGGCAAAAAATACAACCTTATAAACACAGAAAACTTTGATGTCTTTTGGGTGGTAGACTTCCCCCTTATGGAGTGGGATGAGGAAGAAAAGAGGTTTGTATCTTTGCACCACCCCTTTACCTCACCAAGGGAGGAGGACATTCCCCTTTTGAAAAAAGCCTTGGAAGTGGAAGACTTGGAAGAGAAGAAAAAACTTGTTCATTCGGTAAGAGCAAGGGCCTATGACCTTGTGATAAACGGCTATGAGGTGGGTGGTGGGTCCATAAGAATACACAGAAGGGAGGTTCAGGAGCTTGTCTTTAGGCTTCTTCAAATATCGGATATGGAGGCGAGGGAGAAGTTTGGCTTTCTTCTTGACGCTTTAAAGTATGGCGCACCACCTCACGGAGGCCTTGCCTTTGGCTTTGATAGGCTCTTGGCTATTATGAGAGGCCTTGATTCCATAAGGGATGTGATAGCCTTTCCAAAGACTCAAAAGGGCATATGTCCTTTGACGGGCGCGCCAGACTATGTGGACCCAAAGCAGTTAAAAGAGCTTCATGTAAAGGTGGTGGAGTGATGCACCTGCGCATAGGCACAAGGAAGAGCAAGCTTGCCCTATGGCAGGCAAACTTTGTAAAGGAAAAGCTGGAAGAGAGGGGCCACACTGTAGAGCTTGTCCTTATCACCACCACAGGGGACAAAATACTGGATGCACCTCTGGCAAAGATAGGTGGGAAGGGCCTTTTTGTAAAGGAGATAGAGGAAGCTCTGCTAAGAGGAAATATAGACTTGGCGGTGCATTCTTTGAAGGATGTGCCTATGGTCCTGCCAGAGGGCCTCACCTTGGGAGCCATAACGGAAAGAGAAAACCCCTTTGACGTGCTTTTATCAAAGAACGGCAAAAGCCTGGAAGAGCTTCCCATCGGTGCAAAGGTCGGCACCTCATCCCTCAGAAGGCAAGTGCAGATAAAAAGGAGAAGGCCAGACCTCAGGGTGGAGGTCCTTCGCGGAAATGTGGACACAAGGATAAGAAAGATGGAAGAGGGTCTTTATGATGCCATTGTGCTGGCCTATGCGGGTGTAAAGAGGATGGGTCTTGAGGGCAGAATAACTCAGATTTTGGGAGACTTTATACCAGCAGTGGGACAAGGTTCTCTTGCCATAGAGATAAGGGAAGGGGATGAAAGGGTAAGGTCCGCCATAGACTTCCTTGACCACAGGGAAAGCAGGCTAAGGGCAGAGTGCGAAAGGGCCTTTTTGAGGGAGTTGCACGGTGGCTGTCAGGTTCCCATAGGGGCCTACGCTTGGGTAGAAGGAAACACATTAAAGCTAAAGGCCTTCATCTCAGACCTTAAGGGAGAGAGATTCATAGAGGGCTATGAAGAAGGAAGGCCAGAAGAGGCACAAGAGATAGGAAAAAGGCTGGCCAAAAGGCTATTGGAAAGTGGTGGAGAGGAGATATTGAGGGATATATATCAAACCTGACCTAAAAGCTCTTTTTTATACACCTTCCATCTTGCTGGGTCAAGCTTTGTAGAACAGCCCAAAGAAGAAAGGTCATAGACCTTAAAGGCCTGTGGGTTATCGGGCGTGCTAACAAAGAAAAAGACCGTGCCCGTGGGCAAATGCTTGTTTTGCTCCTTCCAACCTTTTACCATATAAACAAGCTCGCGAAGTCTTTCCTTTATACCTTCAGCATCAAAGCTTTGAGTTTTTCCATCTTCCTCAAGAACCCATACACCATCTTTTATGCCCTCTATAATCTCCAAAACCCTATCTTCGGAAGGTATGCCATAAAACCTCATCCTATCTCTCCTTTATTTATAAGTTTTGCCACATCCTTGGCAAAGTATGTGATTATCATATCTGCGCCCGCGCGCTTTATGGACAAAAGGGTCTCTATCATCACCCTTTTCTCGTCTATCCATCCAAGCCTTCCCCCTGCCTTTATCATGGCATACTCACCGCTTACATTGTAAGCGCACACAGGAAGCAAGGTAGCCTCTTTTACCTTGGCTATTATATCCAAGTAGGCAAGGGCAGGCTTTACCATGATTATGTCCGCACCCTCTTGCACATCCAAAAGCACCTCCTTTAACGCCTCCCTTGAATTGGCTGGGTCCATCTGGTAGCTTCTTCTATCTCCAAAGGCAGGAGCAGACTCGGCAATATCTCTAAAAGGACCATAAAAGGCTGAAGCATACTTGGCCGAGTAAGCCATTATGGGTATGTTTTCAAAGCCAGAGGAATCAAGGGCTTCCCTTATGGCCTTAACCATACCATCCATCATGCCAGAGGGCGCCAGCATATCCGCTCCGTTCTTTGCATGGGATATGGCTTGTTTTTTCAGGTTTTCAAGGGTAAGGTCGTTATGCACATCTCCCTCACAAAGCACTCCACAATGGCCATGAGAAGTGTATTCACAAAAGCAAACATCGGTTATAACATACATATCCGGCACTTCCTTTTTTATAAGCCTCAAAGCCCTCTGTATTATCCCTTCATCACTCCAAGTGTCAGAGCCCACCTCATCCTTGTGTTCTGGTATGCCAAAGAGGATTATGGCTGGTATGCCAAGGTCTCTTACTTCTTTTACAGCATCCACCACCTTGTCAAGGCTATACCGGTAGACTCCCGGCATGCTTGGCACCTCTTCCACTATGCCCTCACCGTATCGCACAAAGATGGGGTAGATAAGGTCATCAAGGCTTAGCTTTGTTTCTCTCACAAGCCTTCTTATATTTTCATTCTTTCTTAGCCTTCTTGGCCTTAGCTTAGGAAATTCCATGAAATATAATATATACCATAAGCGGGCGTAGCTCAGGGGTGGAGCGCCTGCTTCCCAAGCAGGAGGTCGCGGGTTCAAATCCCGTCGCCCGCTCTTAAAAGTGATATATTTTTTATGCATGAGGGTGGGAATAGTTCTTGGTACAAAGCCCATTAGCCCTTTGGAGTTTTGGATAGGGGTAGAGGAGGGTCAAGTGGTTCAACTGGACGATGTGCTTTACGTAGAAAGTAAAATAGGAAATACACCTGTTAAATACTATGGTATCGTTAGTGAAGTGCATAAGTTCCTTGAGGGAGCTGAGTTTGTTTATGATGCCCACCTTGTAACAAAAGGTCTAATACCCGTAAACATTGCCTACGTTGCTAAGCTAAACATAACGAGGATAGAACCAGAGATTTTTGCACCGCCATCGCCCGGAGATGGTGTTTATATGGCCAAAGGTGAGGAGTTTGATAGGGCGCTCTATTACGACCAGATGAAGGAAAAGATCCCAGCCGGTCTTGACAGGAACGGCAATGTGGTTTATGTAAACTATCACTTTATAAACGGCGTGGAAGGGGCGCACGTAAGCATATCTGGCATGTCCGGCATAGCTACAAAAACTTCTTACGCCCTTTTCCTTCTTTATTCCATACTGGAAAAGGCGAGGGACAAGGACAGAGTGCATGGGATAATCTTTAACGTAAAAGGGAAGGACCTTCTTTGGCTTGACAAGAGAAGCAAGGTGCTTGATGAGGAAAGCAAGGAACTATACAAAAGGATGGGCTTAAGGCCCGAACCTTTTAAAAACGTCAAGTTTTATGTGCCTCCTTCTCCAGACAACATAAACATACCCGATTGTGAAAGGTTGGATGAAAAAGTAGTGCCATTTTATTGGAGTATGAGGGAGTTTGCAGAGGAAGGGCTAATAAGGTTTATGTTTACAGAGGGGGAAGAGGGTGTATCCAACATACACTATGTTATGGACAGGGTGGCCAACAGGCTCTATTACCTTGCACAAAATAGCCCAGAGGGCCGTCTTTTGGATGGTCTTGGAAGGGACATAGACAGCTTAAAGACTCTTGAGAAAAGGCTTGAGGAAGCTATAAGGGATAAGGAGCAGGATAAAAACTCAGAGCTTTATAGAAGCTGGTTTGGCGAAGCCCAAATACAAACAGTGCAAGCTTTTTTTAGAAGGTTTAGTAGAGCCTGTGATTATATAAACAGGTTTATAGGTGAGTATTCAAACCCACCCAACTGGCGAGAAAACAGGCTTTCTGTGATAGATATAAGTGGTCTTCATAGCATAGCCAAGATGTTTGTGGTAGGCGCCATATTAAAGAAGGTATTCAGACAAAAGGAAAACATAGGAAAGCCCGATCCTAAGGTTTTTGTGGTTCTTGACGAACTTAATAAGTATGCACCCAAGGATGGGTGGAGTCCCATAAAGGATGTGGTTTTGGACATTGCAGAAAGGGGTAGGAGCTTGGGGGTGATCCTAATAGGCGCCCAGCAGACTGCCAGCGAGGTGGAAAAAAGGGTTATAGCCAACTCTGCCCTAAAGGTGCTTGGTAGGATGGACTCCAGCGAGGTGCTTGGAAAGGAATATGAATATCTGACAGGAAACTTCCGCCAGAGGGCCATAATGCTAAAGAAAGGCACCATGATACTTTACCAGCCGGACATTCCAAACCCTATGATAATTAGGTTTCCAAAGCCCGCATGGGCAACAAGACCTTCTGAGGTAGAGGAGGAGGTTTATGTTCCTGAGGATTTTGGTAATTTTTAGCCTGTTTTTTAGCTTGGCTTTTTCTCAAACAGCCTTGGTTAGGGTAGGTAAGTACAGCGACAAGGAGCGTATAGTCCTTCAATTGGATAAGAAGGTGGATTACAAAGTGCTTACCCTTGAAAACCCAAAGAGAATCGTGGTAGATATTATGGAAGATGTCAAAGTAAGTCTTCCAAAAGATATACAGGCGAGGGTGGGTAGGCACCCATGGGGCACAAGGGTTGTTATTGAGAAAAACTTTGATGAAGTAAAAGCCTTCTCCCTTCAAGAACCCTTTAGAATAGTGTTGGATGTTTACCTTCCAAAAGCTACGGGTGAGCCTGTGGCAAAAAAGGATGGAGAAGATGAGCTTTTGGAAATAATAGACCCAAGCTTTATAAGGGTCTTGAGATACACAGAGAAAACAAAAGACCAGGCAAGGGTGATAAACGAAGTAAGAAAAAGCCAGGTGATAACACAGAGAAGGGTTATAGTTATTGACCCGGGACATGGAGGACATGACCCAGGGGCCATTGGTTATATGAACATTAGGGAAAAGGATGTGGTTCTGGCCATAGGCAAAAAGCTTGCAAAGTTCCTTGAAGAGGATGGAAGGTTTAAGGTTATAATGACGCGCAAAGATGATACTTTTATACCCCTTCAAGAGAGGTCTAAGATAGCCCTAAGCAATAGGGCGGACCTACTCATAAGCATACATGCAGATGCCCATCCTCAAAAGCTACCATACGCCAGAGGCACCACCGTATTTGCCATATCTTCAGAAGCAGCGCAGAAAAAACGCCAGAGTATAGTAAATAACGATCAGTATGCCAAGCTTGTTCTGGGAAGGGCAGATATACCAACGCAAGCAAAGGTGGTCCTTGCAGACCTTGCTATGGATGTGACCTTGAACGAAAGCGTAGTGTTTGGGAGTAAGCTGGCAAAGGTTATAAGAAGAGAGCTTGGAAGGGATGTGCATTTTAGGGGTATTCAAAGGGCTGGGTTTGCAGTGTTAAAAACACCCGGCATACCGTCGGTTTTGGTAGAGGTGGGCTTTATGACAAACCCAGAGGAAGCTCTTATGATGTCAAGTGAAGAGTTTCAAGAGAGTTTTGCAAGAGCTTTATACCTTACCATAGTGGATTACTTCTTCCCAAGCTCCCAAAAGGTTACTTCAGCCCAAGAAGCTTATGCACCTGGGGCAGAACCCTAACTTCATAGCCAAGGTGCAAAAGCTTATTTTGTAAATCTAAAGCCTTCTCAAGGAACTGGGCCTTATTGCTCTCTGGTTGAAGCACCACACAGGACCTTTTGAGAAAATCTTCAAAGGCAAGTAGCACATCAAGGTTTAGATTCTCATCCACCACAAACTTAAGCTCTTTTGCATACTTTCTTATTTTTTGATGCACATACCAACCTGCTACAGCCTTTGGAGAACAGGTTATATGTATATTTTCCGCCACATCCTCAAGCTCTTCCTGCCATAGGGTTCCGTTGGTTTCTATCTGCACAGATTTTCCCATTTTTAACAACTCTTTTACAAGGTCAGGTAAGCTAACTTCTGTAAAAGGCTCACCACCGGTTATAACTATGTGCTTGTGAGGATAGGTTTCCACAAGGCTTATAAGGTCTTCAAGGCTTGTGGATGGGTTTTTAAAGGGCAAAGCAGAAGGTTGGTCGCACCATGGACACCGTAAATTACAGCCTTGAACTCTTATAAAGAGGCTGGGAAGGCCCACCAAAAGGCCTTCCCCCTGTATGCTTGGATAAACCTCATTTATGCTTATTGAGGCTTTTCTAACTTCACTTCGTAGCATTCTATAATATCACCCACCTTTACGTCGTTGTAGTCTTTCAGCTTTATACCGCACTCAAATCCCTTGGCAACCTCTTGCACATCCTCTTTGAACCTTTTTAAGCTCTCTATCTTGCCATCAAAGATGACCACACCATCCCTTATGAGCCTTGCTTTGGCGTTCCTTAAAATCTTTCCATCCAACACATAACAACCTGCTACAGTTCCCACACCCTTTATCTTAAAGGTAGCCCTAACCTCCGCAGAGCCATGCACCACTTCCCTTTCTACAGGCTTTAGCATACCCCGTAGGGCCTTCTTTACATCCTCTATAGCCTCGTATATGATGCTATAAAGCCTTATATCTACCTTTTCTGCCTCTGCAGTCTCTCTTGCCTTTACGTCGGGCCTTGTGTTAAAGCCTATTATTATGGCACCGCTTGCCTTTGCCAGCATTACATCGTTTTCTGTTATACCACCCACATCGCCGTGGATTATTCTAACGGAGACCTCCGGAGTGGAAAGTTCACTAAAGGATTTTTTAAGAGCTTCTAAGGACCCAACCGTGTCTGCCTTTACTATAAGCCTTAGCTCTTTTAATTCTCCCTCTTGTATCTTTTTGAAAACCTCTTCCAACACAAAGCCTTTTGAGACTTTTTCCATCTGTTCTTTTTTGAGTTTTCTTTGCTCAGCTATCTGCCTTGCCTTCTTTTCATCTTCCACTACCTTTAACTGGTCTCCAGCCATAGGAAGCTCTTCAAAGCCAAGCACTTCAACGGGAATGGAAGGACCAGCCGAATTGACCCTTCTGCCTTTGTCATCAAACATCGCCCTTACCCTACCGTAGGTGGTCCCAGCTACAAACACATCTCCCACTTTTAGAGTGCCTTCCTGCACCAAGACGGTAGCAACCACACCCCTTTGTTTATCAAGCTTGGACTCTATTATGGTTCCCCTTGCAGGCTTGTTAGGATTGGCTTTTAGTTCAAGGATATCTGCAAGGAGGAGTATGTATTCAAGAAGTGTATCCACGTTTTGGCCAGTTTTTGCAGAGACATCCACAAAGATTGTATCACCACCCCATTCCTCTGGGATAAGCCCAAGCTCGGAGAGTTCTCTTCTCACCTTAAGCGGGTCTGCATCAGGCTTGTCTATTTTATTTACCGCTACAATAATTGGAACGTTAAAGGCTTTGGCATGGTTTATGGCCTCCACCGTTTGGGGCATAACGCCGTCATCGGCAGCTACCACAAGCACGGCAATATCTGTAACCTGCGCGCCCCTTGCCCTCAAGGAGGTAAAGGCCTCATGGCCAGGTGTGTCAAGGAAGGTTATCTTCCTTCCATCGGGCATTTCTACCACAGAGGCACCAATATGCTGAGTTATACCACCTTTTTCCCTTTCTGCCACCCTCGTTTTCCTTATGGTGTCCAACAAAGTAGTTTTTCCATGGTCCACATGGCCCATTACCACAACCACGGGAGGCCTGGGTTCACCACCTTCTTCCACTACTTCTTCTTCCTCTTCTTCTTTTATTTCTTCCCTTTTTATCTCAGCAAGAAAGCCCAAGGCTTCTGCCACTTGTAGGGCAACCTCTGCAGGCACCGTTTGATTTATCGTTGCCAATATTCCTCTTTTGAGAAGCTCTGCCATTACTTGATTGGGTGGAACCTTCATTAGTTCTGCAAGTTCTCTAACAGTTACCACTTCCGGTATTTGCACTATCTTAATTTCTTCTTCCCTTTCTTCTCTTTTTTCCTTCTTTATCTGTTGTTCTAATTTCTTCAGGATTTGCTCTTCTCCTTTGCTCTGCTTTTCCTTTTCTTTGGGTGGTTGCGGTTTTTGTGGCTTTTCTTCTACCTTTTGGTCGCGTGGTGGTGGCACGGGTGGTGGAGAAGGTATCCTTGGAGGGAAGGGTCTCCTTTCCTCTGTTCTACGTGGTTTTTCTTTCTCATAAGGTCTTTCTTTTTTCACCCCAGTTGTCTCCTTTACAAAATGTTTGGTTTTTTGTTCTTGTGGTTTTTGAAACTTAGGTTTTTGTTCTTTCGGTAGCTTTTCTTCCTTTGGAGCTTCTATGGCTTGAAGGCTTTCAGCCTTAACTTCCGGTTCTTTAACCTCCACCAAGCTAACATCCTCTATAGGTTTTTCCATTGATTCTGCAGGCTTCTCCTTTGAAGGTAGAAGATTATCATACACTATTTGAAGCTCCTCTTCATCAAGGTAAGCAAAGTTGCCCTTTTCTATACCCCATTCCTTAAGCACTTCCCTTATCTTCTTTACTGGCACACCCAGCTCTTTTGCCACATCTTGAACTCTCAATTTTCCCATAGTTTATAATTATAAGCCTAAAATATTGCCTGTCCCAAGGGTGCGTAAAAACTTTATGTTTTATATCAAGGTGATGGTATGATAGATAGGTTATTGCTAAGCTTTCTTGAAGAGGATATAGGACATGCGGACATAACCACTGAAGGTGTATGCAGGGGAGAAAAGGCGAGGGCTGTGGTTGTGGCTAAGGAAGGGGGAGTTTTGGCAGGTATAGGCTTTGCCCTTAGGGTCTTTGAACTTTTAGGCGGTGTAGAGCTTATAAAAAGCCTTAGGGATGGGGAAGAGTTTTCAAAGGGTGATGAACTTCTTGTATTGGAAGGACCCTCAGATGTACTATTGAAGGGTGAAAGGGTAGCTCTAAACTTGATGCAAAGACTAAGCGGCATAGCCACTGTAGTAAGAAGGTATGTAAAGGCCTTGGAAGGTACAAATATAAAGCTTCTTGATACAAGAAAAACAACGCCCGGCATGAGGTATTTTGAAAAGTATGCAGTTAGAGTTGGTGGTGGTATAAACCACCGCTTTGGCCTATATGATATGGTGCTAATTAAGGATAATCATAAGGCTGTGGCTGGTAGCATAAGAGAGGCAGTTAAACGTGTAAAAGAGAGGCTTAGCCCTGCCTATAAGGTTGAAGTTGAGGTGGAAAACCTACAAGAATTGGAAGAAGCTCTTGAATGTGGTGTGGATATGGTGCTTTTAGACAACTTTTCTCCAGAGGAGGTAAGGGAAGCTGTAAAGATTACAAAGGGTAGTGTTTTAGTGGAGGTATCCGGCAATATAAACCTTGAAAACATAAAGGATTATGCCATAGAAGGTGTGCATTTTATATCAAGTGGAGCCATTACCCACTCTGCCAGGTGGCTTGACCTTAGTATGAAGATGCGTAAGCTGTAAAATATTATCTAATGATAAACATATACGCAAGCCTGGGAGGTACCTTCAAAAAGTATGGACTTGACCAATTTGGTGATATAAGAAAGGAGGCTGTCTTATGGCTTGATGTGGAAAAACCCACCGATGCGGAAATTGATTGGCTAAAAAGTGCAGTAGGCTTTAAAATGCCTCCAAGGGAAGTTTTTGGAGATATAGAGATAAGCAGTAAATATAAGGAAGAAGAGGATGCCATTTATATGAACCTTTCCTTTGTTATACAACAAAAAGAGGATATAAGCGTAGAACCTGTCCTTTTCTTTATAAAGGGAAGATATATGGTAAGCATTAGGTATAGAGATATTCCAAGTATGCTAATTTTTATAAAAAGAATGGAAGAAAGCCCTATAAATTTTCAATTTCCAGAGGCAATATTTTCACAGATAGTTAATATTGAAGTTGATAGGCTGGGGGATAGGCTTGAAATACTTGGTAAAAGGATAAGAAACCTAAGAAAAGAGGTTTTTGCAGAACAATCTGAAGAGATTATTAGAGAAATATCTTACTATGATGAACTGAATATTACCATAAGGGAGACTATAAATGAAAAGCTAAGAGTTTTGAGCCATTTTGTTAAAAGTCCAAGAGTAAACGCTCAAACCAAAAGGGAGATAAAAGTAGCCTTAGATGACCTTCATACCTTGCTTGACTACACAAGCTTTTATATGGACAAGCTGGATAGCATACAGAATTCCCTATTGGGCCTTATATCCATAAAGCAGAACGAGGCGGTTAAAGTCTTTACAGTTATAGCTACCATATTTCTACCAGCTACTTTGATAGCCAGCATATATGGCATGAACTTTGACAACATGCCTGAACTCCATTGGAAGTATGGTTATCCTTTATCTCTCTTTCTTATGGTGATTGTTACCCTTTCTCTTATATATTGGGTAAAGAAGAAAGGATGGTTATGAGGATAAAATATAGCAAAGAGGACCTTCTTATAGGCTTTTTTATAGTCCTTGGCATATCCTACCCTTTCCTTATAGCCTTGCTCATATTCTTTGAGGATGCTATGGAAAGAAAACATACAATGGAAGAGGTAAAAGCCTTCTATAGCTTTTTATTAGGCTTAGAGGAATGTAAGGAGGACAAGGCTTTTGAGCTTTCCAAGATTTTAGATGAAGGTCTATACAAAGAACTTGGCGGAGAAAAGGGCCTTATCTCCATATGTCAGTCCTATAGAAAATCCTATCCTTCGGCCATGGCAAAAGATAAGGTGTTGAAAGATGATGAGCTTTTGGTGGACCTGCTCGTTAAGGAAAAAGGTATTATAAAAAAGGTTGCTTCTGTTAGGCTTTACTTTGAGAGGGGAGAGGAAGGTGTAAAGATAAAGAGGGTGGAGTATGAAAAAGGGGGTTGATATTGGTGGCACTTTTGTAAAGGTATACTGGGAAAACGGGAAAAAGGAAAAGCATTATATAAAGGATGTTTCTAAAAACAGAAAGGCCTTTTTGGAAAGGATAAAAAACATTGTGCTTGAGGGAGACCCAGAAGAGGTTGGAATAGCAGTAGCTGGTTTCACTTCTTTGGATGGTGTGGTCTATAGGTCTCCCAACATACCAGCCCTTGATGGAGTAAACCTCAAAGAAGTATTTGCAGGCCTTAAGGTAAAGGTTATAAACGATGTTTCCGCTGGCGCTCTTGGCGAGTGGTTTTATGACCACAGGGACAGTAAAGTTTTACTTTTTGTGGCCATAGGCACTGGATTGGGTGGTGGCCTTGTAATAGATGGTAGGCCCTTTCTTGGCGCTTGTGGTAGCAGCTTAGAACTTGGACATCATATTATTAAGGCTGGGGGAGAAAAATGTAGCTGTGGTAGGTTTGGCTGTTGGGAGGCCTACTCCTCTTCCTATGGCTTTGAAAGGATATACGAGAAGGTCTCTGGCCAAAGGCTAAAGGACTTTGAGATAATAAACAAGGCCAAGGAAGGCGACCCCATGGCCTTAGAAGCTCTTATGGAATTTAGAAGGTATCTTCTCCTTGGTCTTATGAACTCCGTGCATATCTTCAATCCAGATAGAATAGTCTTAGGCGGAGGTCTTATAGATGCCATGAAAGACCTACTTGGAGGTCTTGAGGAGGACCTAAAAGCCATGTGTGAAAGTTTGCCAGCTAAATGCTTTAAACTTTTCTTTTCTTCCTGTGCAGAATACTGCATGGCAAGGGGGGCCCAAGCCCTGCTAAGGATTTAAACCTTGCATTTCACAAAAACATCACGTAAACATAGAAAGATAGGAAAATAATAGAAAGTAAGAGGAGGAAGAAGATGAGAAAGGTCTTAATTGTGGGGCTTTTATTGGTAAGCTTGTCGTTGGCCTTAGAACTTAGAGATGTGCAAATAGAGGTAAAGGGTGATATTATAATGGTTAACAAAAAAGAGTATACAATTTCAAAGGACGTTAAGATAGAAGGACCCTCAGGTCAGGAGCTTACCTTAGAGAGCCTTCCCTCTGCAAAGACTATAAGGCTTGAGTTTGATAAAAGGGGAAAGGTCATATTTATAAAAGTTCTAGAGTGGTGGATATGAGGTGGGCACCATGAGAAAAGTGCTGTTTTTGATAGTTATCTTACTTTTGGCTTTCACGCAGACAAAGCCAGCCCAAATGTCTGATTACTGTTATGTACCACCTTTTATATCAAACGCAGTAAAGCCCAACGTTCTTATAGTTATGGATTTCTCTGGATCCATGCAATTTCCAGCCTATGTGCCATGTAATTTTTTGGGATATACTCAGCAAAAAACGGCAAAATGTGGAACTTCTTATATAACCTCCTCATCTCCTGCTAAGTATGACACTAACAAGATTTACTCGGGATACTTTAATCCAAATAAATGCTATAGTTATTCAGGATCAAACTTTGTAGAAGCAAACTGTGATTGTTCTAACAAGATCGGCACCTCCTCCTGCATCTCTGGAAACCTTTTAAACTGGATAAGTGCCACAAGGATTGATATAGCCCGTTGGGTTTTGACTGGCGGAAGGTCAAGCTCCTCTCAAGGCAACACATTTCTTATAAGCGAAGGAGCCATATACACTATATATGACTCAAACCTCAAATGCCAATTCCAAATAACCGCCGGCCAACCCAGCAACAGAAGTTTAACAATAAGAAACTACAATGGAACTTGTCCCCTTGGAAACAACGCTATAAACAACGCACAGCTTCGAATAAGACCCTCAGACCCATCCTCTATTAGAGGAATTATTCACTCTTTCTGTGATACCTCCGACTTAATAAACGGACAGATCAATGAAAAATGCCAGCTCATAATGGAGTTTATGGTTTTTGCAAGTAACGGGAGATATGGAGAAATAAAGGTCGGGAAACAGGCTACAATATCTCAACTGATAAACGCCATAAACAATGAGCTTCCATATTATGGCACACCCACTGGTGAGGCCCTGTGGGAAGCCTATGACTTTTATAAGCAAAGCAATGACAATAACTATGAAGAAAATACTGCCTATATTGGTAGGGGTAATGGCAATACGGACCCATACTACGATGGTTCTGGTCAAAATTCTTACGCAGTATCCTGCAGGAAGAGCTTTGTTCTCCTGCTCTCTGACGGTGCTTGGAATGGGAATGTGGACCCAGTAGTGCCTGCCCGTATTATGGCAACGCAGGACCTCAGAAGCGACCTACCAGGAAAGCAAAATGTTTACACCTATGCAGTTTATGCTTTTGGCGATTTGGACCCTAATACAAAACTTCAAGGAAGACAGGCTATGATAACCACCGCCATCTTTGGTGGTTTTGATGACAGAGACAACAACACATGGCCCTATCCATTTACAAATATTCAGTATCCTAATGGCAGTGGAACCTGCAGTAGTCTTGAATACACTATAAGAACAAATATACAAACACCAACTCAAACTTACTGTAATAGCAGAGGAGTTCAATACCCACTTCCCCAGTGTAATCCTAATAGTTCTTGGGATCCCAAGTGCGCCGAATGGGATACAGCCCAACCACCTAAGGGCCTCCCTTACAACTTTTATGAAGCAGATGATGCTGAAAGCTTAAAGAGCGCCCTTCTTTCCGCCTTTGCAGATATTCTCAAAAGAGCTTCCTCCGGTTCTACTGTGGCCACACTTTCCGGTAGATCACAAGTCTCTCAAGTTGTCATACAGCCTTACTTTAGACCAACCTACCCAACGGCTAATGTGGAACTAAAGTGGCTTGGCTTTCTTAGAAGCTTCTGGATAGATACTAAACAAAATTTAAGGGAGGACACTGTTGAAAGTAAGGTCCTAAACATAGGAGGAAACCTTATAGACAAGATATTCCAAATCTTCTTTGATGATAACACCAACGAAACTAAGGCGTCCATAGTAGATGATATAGATACCTGTAGTTCAAGCACCACAAAGCGCTTGGATGAGGTCATACCTGTTTTTGATGCGGGTTGTAGGCTTGCAGAAATAGACCCAGCCCAAAGGAAGATCTACTATAACAAAGATGGAAATCTCACATCCTTTACTACAGGGGAGGCAAGCAACCTTACAAACATCTGGAAAGTATGCTCCAACAACCAAAGTATACTTTGTACCAACAACGGCGATTGTGGAGGCAATGCGTGCGTTAGCGCAGATGCCAGCTGTATTATAAGGTATATAAGGGGAGAGGACAATCCTTCTGGATGTACATCCTATGACTATGTAAAAAGACCAAGAACTCTTGATGTCTCTGCTTTTTGCAGTGCGTTAGGCATAAGCGGAAATAAGGTTTGGAAGCTTGGGGACATAATAAACTCAAGTCCAGCAATAGCTGGGCCGGATCCATTAAATAATTACCACCTTAGGTATAACGACCAGAGTTATTTACAATATATTGTCAGCGAAAGCTATAAAAAGAGGCCAACCGTAGTTGCCGTTGGTGCCAACGATGGCATGCTTCACATATTCAGAGTGGGATATCTTAAAAAAACAGATGAACAATATAGACCAGTAAGGCTTGTAAACGACCAATTTTCTTCAAGCTCTGACCTTGTAGGTGAAGAAGTGTTTGCCTTTATACCAAAGAATGCCCTTCCCTATCTTCTTTGGTATGGAAACCAAGACTATTGCCATGTGCCAACGGTGGATTATAGGGTAATGATATTTGATGCAAACTTTGGCACAGCTCAAAATCCCAATTGGCGCACCCTCTTGGTAGGAGCCATGGGCTTTGGCGGGAAAGCGATAACAACCTCTTCTGGATCCTTTAGCTCCTCTGTCTTTGTCCTTGACCTAACAGATTGGTTAAACAATAACCTTTCTGGCACACCACAGCTCCTTTGGGAAACATCTCTTCCTGACGGAACACTTACGCTTTCCTTCCCGGCTATTGCTAAAGTGGAGGATAATTGGTATGTGCTTGTGGGTAGTGGTCCAAAACATATAGACCAGACCTTGGGTGAGAGCTATACCAATTCACCTAAGGTGTATATCTTTAACCTAAGGAATGGGAGCCTTGTAGCAACGGAAGATGTAAATGTACCGGGTGCCAGCTTTGCCATAGGCGATATTATGCCTGTAGATATAGACAACGATTACAACGATGATGTAGCATACTTTGGCCTCTATGGTAAAAAGCAATCTGGAAGTATTTTTGGAGCTCTTATGAGGATAAACTTTAGAGCCCAAAACGGATACCTAAACCCTAACAATTGGACTGTAAGCCAAGCCTTTGACTTTGGGAACTCTCCAGCTCCAGTTTTTGGAGCTCCAAGCTACACTTTAGATGAGTACAACAACTTCTGGGTATTCTTTGGTACAGGAAAGTACCTAAGCCTTGCAGACAAAACTATAAACTACACAAACTACCTTATAGGCTTTAAACATGGAACAAAGTATGACGCCTGGCAATCGGCTAGCACTGTATATTTAAGCGATCTCCTCAACCGCACAGGCTGGACAACGCCTATACAGATAATAGAAACAACCCAGATGTGCGTATGCGATAAAACAGGATGTAGTAATAGAGAAATTGTTACCGATGCGTCCGGATCTTTGGCAGATGAACCTTCTACAGGTTGGTATATTAGGCTTAGTGGTGAAGCCATATACTCCCAGCCCTTTGTCTTTGGTGGAACTGTAAACACTCTTTCAGCAGTACTACCTCAGGACATATGCTCTATGGAAGGTAGCTCTAAGCTTTACTCTCTCTACTACAAAACTGGAACGCCTTACCCAAGGCCTACGGTTTTATCACCTGAAGCTGTGGTAAACAATAAGGTACAGCAGAGTATCAATCTTGGTATAGGTATCCCGCCCTTAGGCATGCCCTTCCAGGTGGTAGCAGGAACGGGTAAGGAATATCAAGCTTATGCTCAAATTTCTACGGACGGAATATTGAAGCTTCAACAACAGGTTACACAACCATACGAGGGTAGGTTCTTGCTATGGATAGAAAAGTAAAAGGCTACACCATAATGGAAATTTTGGTGATAATAGCTATACTTTCCATCCTTGCTGGCTTTGCTTTCGTAAGCTTTAGAAACATAGTTTTAAACCAGAGGTTAAAAGCCTCCACAGATAACCTTGTAAGCGTGTTAAATACCGCAAGGATGTATTCTATGACAGGGAGGGATGTTCGTGGAATAGGGCCAAGACCATGGGGTGTTTATGTAACTGAAGATGGTAGAAGGTTTATTCTCTTTGAAGACACAAATTCCAATTGTCGGTGCGATAACAATTGTAATAACGGCGAAGAAGTGGTAAAGACTTTTCAAATGGAAAGCGGAGTAAAAGTAAGGAATCCTCTCGTTATAGTCTTTGACAAAAAGGGATACCCAAGGAATGCTATATGTGGCTTTGGTGCGACTAACATAATTATAGAATCAGAAACCTTGAACAAAGCCAGAACTATATGCATTAGCAGGTATGGTAGGATAAGAGTAGTGGAGGGTGAAATAACAACATGTGTGGAAAACTAAACAGTAAAGGCTTTACCATCATAGAGCTTCTCATAGCCATGCTTTTTCTTATGTTTGTGATGATAGGCTTTTTGCGTGGTGTATTAACTTATATACAGTTTTCTTTGGATGCACGCATGAAAGATACGGCAAGTAAAGCCATAAGAGACTGGTCTGGATATCTTGAAAGCTTGCCTTACAATGCAAGCCTTATAAGTCCTGATCCATATCCAAACAGTTCAAACAATTGGGGCAACGCTTCCATTGAATGTTATGATCAAAATAATTGCACCTCCTTTAAAATTACAGCAGAAGATACTAATTCCGACGGAGATAATATTTCGGATTTCTATGACCCATACAATGGCAATAACTATAGCGACTACTTTAAAAATCATCCGTTAGACACCGCAGATTGGCTTCTTATAGGACCAAAGCCTCATCCTCTATGTGATGATCCAAATATTCAATATAATTGTCCACCCAGGCAGTATTCCATAGGGAACAGAAGGATATATGTAGGAATTACCGTAGCAAGGCTAATTCAAAAGAATAATGAAATAGGCAAAGCCTTTGGCATTACCGCATGGTATTTTAGTCCCATAGATAATAGATATAAGTATGTAAGCACTACCCTTATAAAGAGGAAGCCATGAAGAAGGGTATTACATTGGTTGAGCTTTTGATGGTTATTGGGATAACCCTTATACTCGCAGGTGGAATCTTTTATGCATATAGAGAAGTGTTTCAAAAAGGGGTTTCTCAAAGTCTTGTGGCAAAGAATGAACAGGAGGCTCAGTTCTTGATTTCTACCCTTGTTTCCGAGCTTTCCTCTGTGGGCTTTGGTATAGACAGAAGCAGGCTTCAGATACCACCTCTCATAGCCATATCTGAAAATGGAGTGGAATTTTTGAGCTTAGCCACAAGGCAAAATAATAGCGCAGGATGTTGGAGCTATGTAGATAATAATGGCAACATAGCTACCCAAACTGCAAGGGATTATCTTGGAAGGGAGTGTAATACTGGCAACAATAGATGGGAATGGTGCGTTTGTTTAGAACCTATAACTAAAAGCTGTAGAGGAAACTGTGTAGTTCCAAACTGTGCAGACCCGCAACAAAATCAAAGCTGTAGAAACATGATGGTCTTTGATATAAGTAGTAATAATAGTAATAATCCGCCTAATTATCCCAACGACTTTATAACGCGGTATTACTTAGACGACCAAAGCCAAACAGCCTCTCGTTTATGTGCAAATGAAACTCGAACACTTATGAAACAAGTAGGTAATGATGCACCACAACCAATAATAGATTGTGTGGGAGCTTTTAGAGTCAGGTATATAACCAACCAAAACGGAAGTGCCGTATACAGCGACAGTGTTGATAATGTAAACAACCTTCTAGGATTAAGGCTTTGCTTGCTTCTACAGATAGGTGGAAGACAAAGCGTGGCTATGGATGTTCCGCAGTTTAGCCAGTCATGTGGAGGTGGTCCTGTACCAAACAACAATTGGAGGTTTTACAGATGGTCAGCTATAGAGGTGGACATACCATTGAAAAACATAAGGTAAGAGGTATAGCCTTAATATCCGCCCTTATAATTTCGGTTATTGTATTAGTACTTTTGGGTAGTTTATACTTTATGCTGACAAGGCTTTTTGAGACATCGGAAACTACACGAACTTACTCTTCTGCAAGAGAGGCGGCTGTTGCAGGAGTGAATTATGCCATAACTTCAGGAATCTTTGATACTATAGCCAGTCTTGGAATTTGTCCCGATGGTACTCCATCTGTTAACAATCCTCGCTGTCCAGTTTTGGCAGGGCAAGGAGGTAACATTCAATTGGGATGCACCTTTAACCTCCAGTTTAGATTAAAAGGCACCAATGAAATTTACACAAATAGGATTACCGTGTGCTTTCTTGGATATACTCAACCACCTGGTTATCCTCTTATTGGAGTAGCCTATAGTAGACCAATGCCAGGGAATAAAGGCAATATATATTCAATCATTTCCGAGGTGCGCGACCCTCAGGGAAGGGTTACTACCAGAATAGAAGCCGTTTATACACCTTAAATCGTTGAAAATCTCATAACTTTATATTAAAATTAACACCATGGATTGGATAAAAACCTCTGTAGATTACGGAGTTATCGGTATTTTGGCCTTTTTGAGTTTTCTCAGTGTAGGTGTTGCCATTGAGAGGTATATGTATCTAAAAAAGGTAGATTTAAAAGCCTATAAAAGTAGGCAGGAGATTGAAATAGATTTAACAAGGGGGCTTTTTATAATAGCCTCTGTGGCCTCTAACGCTCCATACATTGGGCTTTTGGGAACGGTGCTTGGCATAATGCTTACCTTTTACACCATTGGACAGGAGGGCTTGGTGGATACAAAAAAGGTTATGGTGGGCCTTGCCTTGGCTCTCAAGGCTACCGCTTTGGGGCTTTTAGTAGCCATTCCTTCCTCTGTACTTTACAACTATCTTCTAAGAAAGGTCAAAGAGAAGATAAGCCTTTGGGAGATGGAAAATGGAGGATAAAGAGTTTAGCTCCATAAATGTTATACCCTTTGTGGATATACTGCTTGTGCTTCTTACCATAGTGCTTATAACCGCAAGCTTTATGGTGCAGGGTGCCATACCAGTAAATCTACCCAAGGCAAAGGAAGGAAAAGAAGAAGCCTTAAAAAGCCTTGAGATAGTCCTTACAAAGGAAGGTGAGATATACTTTGAAGGGAAAAGGGTAAATTTGCAAGAGCTTGAGAATATTTTAAAAAGCATTAGTCCTTCTACTAAAATAAGCCTTTCCACCGATAGAGATGCCAAGGTGCAGTCTTTGGTTAGCCTTCTTGACCTATTTAAAAGGTATGGCTTGGGAAAGGTTGTAATAAGAACGGAAAGAGATGAATCATAGTGATATGAAATTAAAAGCTTATAGCTTGTCTTTTATTCTGCACTTTTTGCTTTTAGTTATGATCCTATTTTTTGCAAGTACTTTTAATAAGGAACAAAAAATAATAGAAGTAAATCTAAACATTGAGGATTTTAGAATAGAGAAGCCGTCTACAAAAGAGGAGATAAAAGGACAAGAAAAACATAGTTATAAAAGTATGCCCGAAAAGCTAAAAGCTAACCAATCCCAGATTATCAAAGATACAAAGGAAGAAACTAACATACCACCAATGCAAACACAAGAGGTAAACCAGCCTGTTTTTCAAAAAGATAAAGATGAAGCCAATCAATATACACAGGCAAAAAGTATTGGTCAAACTGCCCAGGCTCAAAGTAATGGAGAAGAGGTCACAGCTTCAAAGAATGTTAAAAAAGAGTCTAAAGAGGGTTTAAGCAAAGAGCATGCTCAAGAGATGTTCTTAAAAGAGAAGCTTTCTGTTATCTCTTCAATCATTCAAAAGAATATTAGCTACCCGCCTTTAGCTCGCAAAATGGGATGGGGAGGCAAGGTAATAATCTGCATACATCTTAGAAGTGATGGCACTTTGGAAGATGTGAAGATAGAAAAAAGCTCTGGCTATGAACTTTTGGACAGAAATGCCTTAGAAACGGTTAAAAAGGTAGCACATCTTTTTCCAAAACCGCCTGTAGATGTGATAATAAGGCTTCCTGTGAGTTATAAATTGGAATAATTAAAAACCCCCGGGACGACCTACTTTCCCGTGCCGTGCGTCCGGCACAGTATCATCGGCGCTGGAGGGCTTAACTGCCGGGTTCGGAATGGAAACCGGGTGTTTCCCCTCCGCTATGGTCCCGAGGGAAGCTTTGGCATCTTTGGCAACTCAATAGGTTTTCCTTCCTGTGGGTGTGCAAGTCGAACGGGCTATTAGTACAGCTCGGCTACACCCCTTGCGGAGCTTCCACCTGCTGCCTATCAACCTGGTAGTCTTCCAGGGCCCTTCAGGGAGTCCTTATCTTGTGGTGGGCTTCGCACTTAGATGCTTTCAGTGCTTATCCCGTAGCAGGATGGCTACCCGGCGCTACCTCTGGAGAGATAACCGGTACACCAGAGCCTGCCCCGTCCCGGTCCTCTCGTACTAGGGACGGACCCACTCAAGACTCCTGCGCCCGCGGCGGATAGGGACCGAACTGTCTCGCGACGTTCTGAACCCAGCTCGCGTCCCCCTTTAATGGGCGAACAGCCCAACCCTTGGGACCTGCTTCAGCCCCAGGATGGGGGGAGCCGACATCGAGGTACCAAACCTCCCCGTCGATGTGGGCTCTCGGGGGAGATTAGCCTGTTATCCCCGGAGTAGCTTTTATCCGCTGATCACTGGCCCTTCCCCATGGGACCAGTGGGTCACTAGGCCCGGCTTTCGCCTCTGCTCGGCCTGTCGGCCTCACAGTCAGGCACCCTTCTGCCCTTGTACTCTACGGCGGATTTCCGACCCGCCTGAGGGTACCTTTGGACGCCTCCGTTACCTTTTAGGAGGCAGCCGCCCCAGCTAAACTGCCTACCTGGCACGGTCCCGGCCAAGGGTAACTTGGCTCGGTTAGGACTCCAGCCTGTCCAGGGTGGTATCTCACCGGCGCCTCCACCACCCCCGGAAGGGTGGCTTCACAGGCTCCCACCTATCCTGCGCAGGACAGGCTAGAGTTCAGTACCAGGCTACAGTGAAGCTTCACGGGGTCTTTCCGTCCTGCCGCGGGTAGCCGGCATCTTGACCGGCATTACAATTTCGCCGGGACTCTCCTCGAGACAGCGTGGCACTCGTTGGGCCATTCATGCAGGTCGGAACTTACCCGACAAGGAATTTCGCTCACCTTTATCCTTGGCTTTCACCAAGGGGTGGACTGTATCTTACCCTTGCCTCCAGGTCCTCTCTTATTCGGAGGAGCTTTTCCCTGTTTTGGGTATTCATCTGCAGGGCTGTATCCACCATATCCAACAGACCCTCTACGGTAAGGTGTCTGCCTTCCTTCATCCATTGGACTATACGCCTGAACTTTATAAAGTCCACGTTCTTTTTGGTCTTTAGCGGATGCTTGGTGAAGAACTCGCAAACCCTCTCCAGACAGGAGAGCTTTCTTATTCTTAAGCAGTATCTGTCTACGTTGTTCTTGCGCACCACACCGCAACCGAAGAACCTCTTCAGAGCGTACAGCACTTGGATGTCCCTTTGGTGTTGTACTACAACAAACTCGGGTAGCACCTGATAACCCACGGACATCTCCGGATGAGGATTTACTTCCACATGGAAACAACCTTCTCCATCTACAAAACCCACTACCCAATCGGGAGACAACTCCATAAACATCTCCTCCGAATGAGGCAAGAGCCTCCGCGTGCAGTCTCTGAGGAACCCCTCATCGGGGTTTCCTGCGGATTGCCCAATCTCCCGCATTTTTACGGGGAGCTTTTAGTCCCTCGTAGCGGGAGCTCTAAGGGCTTCCCCGCATACAGCGGAGTTCAGGCAGCCAATGCTACCTTAGGACCGTCAGAGTTACGGCCGGCGTTTACCCGGGCTTCGGTTTGGAGCTTGCACTCCTCCCCTTAACCTACGGGCACTGGCCAGGCTTCAGACCACATACATCCCCTTTCGGGTTTGCGTAGTCCTGTGTTTTTGATAAACAGTCGGCACCACCCGGTCTCTGCGACCAAAAGGAGCTTACACCGCAAGGGCTTCACTCCCTTTGGCCCCCCTTCTTCCGAAGGTACGGGGGCAATTTGCCGAGTTCCTTGAGGAGAGTTCCCCCGACGCCTTAGGCTACTAACCCAGCCCACCTGTGTCGGTTTGCGGTACGGGCAGCGGTGCTTCAATGTCCACG
>FWWM01002718.1_pt1 | contig 46424 bp, 36 predicted proteins | sample 2228351 | NCBI WGS metagenome assembly FWWM01 (sample SAMEA103939774, study PRJEB20133) | metagenome
TCTCGCAAGACCCCTGGTCGGAGTCTGCCCAAAACAGCCCAAAAACGCGCCTTGAAGGCCCAGAAAACCCCAGGAAAACCCTCCGAGACCCCGCCCGCAAACATACCGGCCAGCTTCGGCGGTCTGGGTCGGGCGCTTGCCGGTCGCCTCCGAGCCCATGTATCGTACTCGCGAAGTCGGAGACGCCATGCAGGAGCCGGCTCCACCCATCGCCCAGGACCCACCCCCCCGGACCCACCTTTTGACCGTGGTGGTCGAGGACTACTACCAGCACTCGGCCTTCGACCGCCTGATTCAGCCGAGCCGGTGGCGGCGCTTCGAGACCCGCGTGGAACGCAACACGGACCGCGCGCTGGACCTCCTCGACGAGTTCGGGCTGCGCGCGACCTTCTTCACGCTCGGCTGGATCGCCCAGGAGATGCCCGAGGTGATCCGCAAGGTGGCGGACCGCGGCCACGAAGTGGCCAGCAAAGGCTTCTTCCACCGCCACCTGCGCCAGATGGAGCCTGCCGAGTTTCGCGAGGACGTGCAGCGCGCGCGCGAGGCCATCGAGCGCGCCTGCGGCAGGCGCGTGCTCGGATACCGAGTCGCGCGCGGCACCTTCACCCCGGCAGACACCTGGGCCCTCGACATCCTTGCGGAGGAGGGCTTCGCCTACGACTCGTCCATCTACCCCCGGCTGTTCTGCATCGCGGGCCACCCCGAGCGTCGTTTTCCCCACGTCCATCACCACAATGGCCGCATCCTGCACGAGATCCCCCTGTCCTCCTTCGGGCCGTCCTGGTTCACGATCCCCATGGCCGGCGGGAACTACTTCCGACAAGTGCCCGATGCGCTGGTGCGGTTCCTCGTGGCGCGCTGGGACCGGCGGTATCGGGCGCCTTTCAACCTCTATTTCCACGTCTGGGAACTGGACCCGGACACGCCGAAGATCGCGGCCATCGGCCCTCTGACCCGCATCCGCCAGTACCGCAACCTGGACAAGATGGCTGGCCTCCTTCGCGACCTCTTCCGGAGGTACCGCTTCACGAGCATCGCGGACTACCTGGCTCTGACCGTCACACGGGTCCCGTCCTCGCACGAACCGTCGGCCCCTCCCACGGGCCCGGCGCCGGTCCTGGCACCGCGACCCCGGACACCTGTCACCGTCGTGGTCCCCGTGTTCAACGAGGAACTGGCCCTCCCGTACCTCGCGAATACGCTCGATGAGGTCAGACGCGACCTGTCGGACCGGTACGACCTGCACTTCATCTTTGTGGACGACGGGAGCACGGACTCCACGTGGGAATCGCTTCATCGCCTGTTCGGAGGGCGAGCCCAGCACGAGTTCGTGCGCCACGACCGCAACCGGGGCGTGGCCGCGGCCATCCTGACCGGGATCGAGCACGCCCGCACCGACGTCGTCTGCTCGATTGACTGCGACTGCACGTACGACCCGAGGCAACTGGGGGCGATGATCCCGCTGCTCACGGACGGCGTGGACATGGTCACCGCCTCCCCCTATCACCCGGAGGGCGAAGTCCTCAACGTCCCGGCATGGCGGCTCTCGCTGTCCAAGACCTTGTCCTTCCTGTACCGGCGGGTCCTGCGCAACCGGCTCCACACCTACACCGCCTGCTTCCGCGTGTATCGCCGAGCGGCCATGCAGGGGGTGGTCCTGCGCAACGGGGGATTCTTGGGCGTGGCCGAGATGCTCGCCCTGCTCGATCTGCGCGGTTCCCGCATCGTGGAGTTCCCGGCCGTGCTCGAGGTCCGGATGCTCGGGCACTCCAAGATGAAGATACTCCGGACCATCCTGGGCCACTTGCGGCTTCTCGCCCGCTTCGCCCTGGCGCGCTGGCGAACGGCGCCTGCGAGGTGAATATGCCCCCCCCTCCCGACGCCGCATCCCCCTCCGACTGGGCCGTGGTCGGCGGCGGGATGCTCGGGTTGACCCTCGCGCACCGGCTGGCCCGGGCAGGCCGCACGGTCACCCTGTACGAGTCCGCGGACCGGCTCGGGGGGCTTGCGGCGGCGTGGCGCATCGGGGACGTCACCTGGGACCGCCACTACCACGTGATCCTGCCATCGGACAGCGCGCTGATCACACTCCTCCGAGAGCTGGGACTCGGCCAGGACCTGCGGTTTGCGCACACGCGGACCGGGGTCTTTGCGGACGGACGCTGGCATTCCGTATCGAACACCCTGGAACTGCTGACCTTCCCCGCGCTCAACCTCCTGGACAAAGCGCGCCTGGGGGCCACGGTGCTCGTCGCCTCTCGCATCCGGGACGTTGGCCCGCTCGAGCACGAGCCGGTCGAGGCGTGGCTTCGCCGCTGGTCGGGTGACCACACCTACGAGCGTTTCTGGCGCCCCCTCCTGCGCTCCAAACTGGGCGAGGCGTACCGCATCGCGTCCGCTGCCTTCATCTGGGCCACGATCCAGCGCCTGTATGCGGCCCGCCGCACGGGGCTCAAGCGCGAGACCTTTGGCTACGTGGAGGGGGGGTATGCGCGCATCCTCGCCCGCTTCGAGGAGGTCTTGCGCACAGAGGGCGTTCGCATCGAGACCTCGCGCCCCATCGAGCGCGTTCGGGTCGTGCGCCGCGGGGTCGAAATCGCCTTTGCGGACGGCACAACGATTCGGCATGGCCGCGTGGTCCTCACGACCCCGTGCCCCGTGGTGGCCCGCGTCTGCCCGGACCTCACTGCCGCGGAGCGCGACCGCCTCCTGGGGGTCCGCTACCTGGGACTCGTGTGCGCCTCGCTCTTGCTCGAGCGCCCGCTGGCCGGCTTCTACGTCACGAATCTCCTCGACGAGCGCCTTCCCTTCACGGGGGTCATCGAGATGACGGCCCTGACCGGAACGAGGCCCTTCGGAGGCCGGACCCTCGCGTACCTGCCGCGCTACCTTGCGCCTGAAGACCCATTTCTCGCGGTCCCGGACGAGGAGGTTCGCGATCAGTTCCTCGCGGGACTGGAACGGATGCTCCCGCGATTTGGGCGCGAGGAGGTCCTTGCCTTCCGCCTCTCGCGCGTCCCCCACGTCATGGCCATCCCGACGCTCGCCTACTCCAAGCGCGTGCCCCTGATGCACACCTCGCTGCCCGGCGTCTTTGTCGTGAACTCCGCCCAGATCGTCGCTGGCACCTTGAACGTCAACGAGACCGTCGCCCTCGCGGAGAGGGCTGTCCGCGACCTATTGGGAGGTGCCCCTTGAAGCCCCTCGCGACCCTCTCGCTCGACCTCGACAACGAGTGGTCCTACCTCAAGACCCACGGGGACCCGGGCTGGGAGGACTTCCCGTCGTACCTCGACCTGGTCGTCCCGCGCGCCCTGGACCTCTTGCGCTCGCTGGACCTGCACATCACCTTCATGGTGGTGGGACAGGACGCTGCCCTCCCGAAGAACCGCGAGGCCCTAGCCCTCATCCCCGCAGCCGGCCACGAGGTCGGACACCACTCCTTCCACCACGAGCCCTGGCTGCACCAGTACCCGCGCGCCCGCGTCGAGGACGAGATTGCCCGCGCCGAGGACGCCATCGCGCAGGCCACCTCCCGCGTGCCCACGGGCTTCCGGGGGCCTGGCTACAGCGTGTCCACCACGGTCCTCGAGGTCCTGGCGCACCGTGGCTATTGTTACGACGCCTCCACCTTCCCCTCCATCCTCGGACCTCTGGCACGCGCCTACTACTTCATGGGCGCTCGGCTCGATGCGCAGAGGCGGCGGGAGCGTAGGGACCTGTTCGGCTCGGTCTCGGACGGACTGCGCCCTCTCAAGCCCCACTTCCTGCTCGTCCGCTCCGGTCGGCTGCTCGAGCTCCCGGTCACGACCTTTCCCCTCCTGCGCATCCCCATCCACCCGAGTTACCTGCTGTACCTCGGGAGGTTCTCGCGCAGGGCGGCCCGGACATATTTCCGTGCGGCCCTCTCCGCCTGCCGCGCGCGTGGGGTCGAGCCGTCCATCCTCCTGCACCCCCTCGACTTCTTAGGCGGCAACGAGGTCCCCTCCCTGCGCTTCTTCCCAGCCATGGACCGCCCAGCCACGGAGAAGGTCGAGCAGTTGCGCGAGCACCTGTCGGACCTTGTACGCTTCTTCGAGGTCCTGCCACTTGGCAGGTACGCGGACATCGTGAGCCGGCGGCCTGGCGTGCCGGAAATGGTCCCGGACTTCCCGCAGGCGGATGTGCCCCCAGGACCGGCCCAGGAGGCCCCATGAAGGTCGCGCACGTCCTGCGCAAGTGCAACCCGGACGAGTGGGGCGGGACCGAGTCGCACCTGTTGCGCCTGGTGACGGGGCTTGCCCATCGCGGTGTCGAGTCCGTCCTGTTTTCGCCGCGCCTTGCGCACCCCCCCTCGGCCCCGGACCCGTTCGAGCGCGCGGGAATCGTCCACAGGCGCTTCCGCGCGGTCCTCCCGGTCCTGGGGATTGACGAGGCCCGCCGCGCCCAGGCTATCGCAATCGGGGGGAATCTGTTGTCCTTTGACCTCCCTTTTCTGCTGCTTCGCGAGCCGGGCCTGGACCTCGTCCACACCCACACCTTGAACCGCCTGGGCGGGGTGGCGCGCACCGTGGCCCGGCTACGGCGCATCCCCTACGTAGTCTCGATCCACGGCGGGGTGACGACCCTGTCCGAGGAGGCGGCGCGCTGTCTCGCCGAGGCAACGCGCGGGGGGCTGGACTGGGGAAGGCCCTATGGGCTTCTCTTCGGCTCTCGGAGGGTCATCGCGGATGCGGACGCGGTCATCACGTTCAACGCCGAGGAGGGAGCAAGGCTTGGGCGGCGCCATCCGGGTCTACGGGTGGTGACCCTCCCCCACGGGGTCCCGGTCGAGCACTTCGAGCAAGACCACCGCGAAGCGGCGCTTCAGGCCTTCCCGGACCTGCGCGGGCGCCGCGTGCTCTTGAGCGTAGGCCGCGTGGACCCGGTCAAGAACCAGGCGTTTCTGGTCGAGCAGATGCCCCGCGTGGTGGCCCGCTTCCCCGAGGCGCTGTTGGTCCTGGTGGGTCACACCACAGACACCGCCTACGCAGAGGCATTGCGCGCTCGCATCGCGACCCTTGGCCTGTCCGGGCACGTCCGCCTTGTCCAGGGTATGTCTTTGGACGACGAGAGGCTTGTGGGCCTATACCAGGTGGCAGAGGTGTTCTTGCTGGCATCCAGCGCCGAGGTCTTTGGCCTCGTCCTGCTCGAGGCCTGGGCCGCAGGGACCCCGGTGCTCGCCTCGCGCACACCCGGCACCGAGAGCCTGGTCTCGCACGGCGAGGACGGCTTTCTCTACGAGGTAAACGACCCAGCGGGCTTCCACGCGGCACTTGGACGATTGCTGGAAGACCCGGCGCTTTGCGTGACCCTCGGGATGGCCGGCAAGGCCAAGGTGCGACGAGAGTACGACCTGTCGAAATGCGTGGCCCGGGTCCACGCCCTGTACGAGGAGGTCCTCCAGGGCCGTCGGCGATGAGCACTGTTTTTCTTCGAGACGACGACGCGAACACGACCACGCCGCCCGAGCGGCTCGAGCGCCTCTACCGCCCTTTCCTGGCTCGCGGGTGGCCCGTGAACCTCTCCATCATCCCGGAAGTCCGCACGGACACACGCCTGCCGGACGGCCGCCTCGAGGGGTTCTTGCACGGCCCGCGCGCCGGCTCACCCGGGACCCTTCCCATCCGAGAAAACCGTGCCCTGCTCCAGTACCTCAGCGCAGAACCAGGCTATCGCCTGTTGGTTCACGGGCTTCATCACGACTTCCCCGGTGGGCACTTCGAGTTTGCCTCAGACGACCCAAGGGACTTGAAGGCGCGTATCGCGCGGGCCTTGATGCGGTTCGAGGAGGCCGGCCTCGGGCGGCCCAAGGTCTTCGTGGCCCCCCAGGACCAGATGTCGCGGACGGCCATGGCCTTGCTGGCCGAGAACTTTCCGGTCGTGTCCGGCTCGTGGTACGAACTGGGACGGGTCCCGAGGCGCTGGTGGCCTGCCTACTTGATACAGAAGAAGGTCCTGCGCCGGGAGGTCCTGCGCCTGGGCGGGACCATGTTCCTTGGCCATCCCGGCTGCCGCTTCCGTCCAGGTCGCGACCCGGACCGGGCGCGCCTGGATGTCCTGGCCCACGTCGAGTCCCATGACCTCACCGTGGTCGTCCTGCACCACTGGGAGTTCTTCCCGGAAGACCGCGAGGACCCGGTCCGCATCGAGGCCCTTCACGCCCTGGCAGCGGACCTCGCCGCGCGACCCAACTTGCAAGTCTCGGCACTCGAGGACCTGGCCCGCGGCTTCGAGTAGTATCCGGCCACCTTGGTTCGGGGGAGTGGCCCATGAAACGACTGGCGATTCGGCATCTCAAGTTCCAGTGGCCATCGCGGGAGTTCTTCGCGCGCCTGGGGCAGGTCACCCTGGGCTCCCTCATCGGAGCGGTTGGCGTGAACCTGTTCCTGGTCCCTCAGAACCTGTTGACCGCGGGCGTGGCAGGGCTCGCCGTGCTCCTGTCCTTTCTCACGTCCCTGCCCTCGGGGGCCATCCTTTTCGTTTTGAACATCCCGATCTTCCTCGCCGCGGCTCGGATCATTGATCGGGAGTTCGTCTGGTGGAGCCTCCTTGGGATGGGCACCCTCTCCGCGGGACTGGCCGCGACCGAACCCCTCGCCGCCCTCCGCCCCGTCTCCGACCCGTACCTGAACATCCTCGCGGGTAGCGTCGTGGTTGGCTTCGGCAGCGGGCTCGTGTTCCGAGCGCGCGCCACCCAGGGCGGGACCGATGTCCTGGTCGCGATCCTGAGACGGTACTACGCCATCCCCATCGGCACCGCGCTGCTCGCCCTGAACACCGCGACAGTGACCGTCTTGGCCTTGGTGTACGGACTCGAACCGGCCCTCTACACCATCGTGGTCATCTGGCTCGAGTCCCAGGTCCTTGAGCGGACCATCATCGGCGTGGACGCGAACAAGGCCATGATGGTCATCACGGACCAGCCCGAGGAGGTCGCGAAGGCCTTGCTCGAGCAGGTTGGGCGCGGCGTCACCTTCCTGTACGGTCGCGGGGCATACACGGGCCGCGAGAAGAAGGTCGTGTACTGCATCGTCACCGTGCGACAACTCGCCCACGCAAAGAAGGTCGTGCGGTCCGTGGACCCGCACTGCTTCACCACGGTCCACGACGTGGTCGAGGTCATCGGAAAGGGGTTCCGGCAGAGTCCGATCTGAGGGGGCCCCTGTCCTGGCCCAGGGCGTCGGCGCGAACCTCTCCTGGGGCCCCCTGCGTGACCCCTCGCGGTGTTTCCCGTGATAGCATCGGCCTCGATGACCGCGACGAGCGTGCCGAGATTGGTCCGGTCCTGGTCGAGGAGGTATGGCCCCAAGACTGTGCTGGCCCTGCACGAGGGGACCGGGTGCGTCGAGTTCTCGTGGCTGGACCTGTGGGCCGAGGCGAGTCGAGTCGCGGTGGACCTTGTGAGCGCAGGCCTGCCCGACGAGGGGAGCGTGGTCATCGCGTCCCCCCTCTCGCCCGCATCCATCATGGCCGAGGTCGGGGTCATGGCGGCAAGGGGCGTGGCCTGTCCCATAGACCCCTCGTGGGACGACGACGCGATGGCGAAGGTCTTGGAGCAGGCCGCGCCCTGGGCCGTGATGGTGGCGGAGGACCAACGCGAGCGCATCGAGCGCCATGGCCAAAGGGCGCCCGCACCTTTCCGCCTCCTCCCGCTTCCGGCGCCGCGTCCAGGCCACGCGACGCACCAAAACCCAGTGCCCGAGGTCGAGGCCAGGATGGAATCCACCGGCCCAGGGGGACACGCGGTGTCGCTTCGGGCCGGCGAAGGGGACAAGCCAAACCGCCTCGTGGACTTCTTGCACCGCACCCTCACCGAGACCGCAGGGGCGGTCGCCGCAGCAGTGGGTGCGTCAGAGGAGGATACGTGGCTCATCGGGGGCGAACCCACTTCTCCGTTCTTGAGGGTCGCGGGGCTGTACGCGGCGCTGGTCTCCGGGGGGCAGGTGGCGATTGTCCGGCGGCCCGACCAGGCGGACCCCCTGGAGCCCTTCTGGGTCGCGCGGCCCACGGTCGCGGTCCTGACCGGGCAAGAGGCCACGGCCCTTGCGGCACGTGTCCGCGAGGAGGCGCGTTCCCTCGCTGGGTTTTGGGGATGGCTCGTGCGCGTGGCTTTGCGCCTTGAGGGCATCCTGGAACCGGGCGACTCTTTGCTCCCCAATCGTCCGTGGTGGCGCGAGGCGGCCAGGATGGGGCGAGCGCGCCTTTCTGAGCTCCTGGGTGGGCGACTGCGCGTTGTCCTCACGGGCCAAGGCGCACCGGGCCCGGAGTCCGCGCGGGTGTTTTGCGCAACCGGCTCGGCCCTGTGCAGGGCCTTTGGCCCGCCGGAGGCCGCTGGGGTTATTACGCTTGAGCGTCCGGGCGAGGCGCTTTCGGGCGACACTGTCGGGCGTCCCCTGGACGGGGTCGAGGTCCGGGCCGCGGATGACGGAGAAATCTGGGTGCGGGGTCATCCGGTGATGCTCTCCTACCGGATGGTGAGGCCAGACCAGAATCCGCTGTTTGTGGACGGGTGGATGCGGACCGGCCTGCGCGGCTTTGTGGAGGCGACAGGCCTTGTCCGCCTAGCCGGCGAGGGCCGCGATGGCGGCGAGCCTGGTCCAACCGAAGGAGGCGCGAAGCGATGAGGGTCGCAGAGGTCTTTGCCTCCCTCCAGGGGGAGGGGAGGCGGGCCGGGGAGCCGACCGCCTTCGTGAGGCTGGCAGGCTGCAACCTACGATGCGCCTGGTGTGACACATCGGATGCGTGGGAAGGCGGCACGGCCATGACCGTGGCGGACGTGGTCGAGGCGGTCCGACGACTTTGCCTCCCCTGGACCTGCGTCACCGGGGGCGAACCCATGCTCGACCCAGAGACCCCGACCCTCATCCGGGCCCTTCAAGGGGCCGGGCTCGGTGTCACCTTGATGACCAACGGCTCGCTCCCGCTCGACCGACTCCCCGACGCAGTCCACAAGGTTGTGGACATCAAGTCGCCCTGGTCGCACCTCGCGGATGCGCCGGAAAGCCTTGCGGACCTCCCGCCAGCCCACCTCGCGCCGAGGAATCTCGCACTTTTGACCCGAGACGACGACGTGAAGTTCGTGGTCCGCTCGCGCGCCGAGTTCGATTGGGCTCTAGGGTTTGCGGACCGGGAGGGTCTGTTCGGCCGGGTGGGCGCGGTGTTCGTGGGTCCGGCCTGGGGACTGCTCGACCCCGCCGTGCTGGCCGAGTGGGTGCTTGCGTCGCGGCGGCCGCTCCGCCTCCACATGCAGCTGCACAAGGTCCTGTGGGGAGCCGAGACCCGGCGATGAACAGGCCTCCCAATCCGTGTCGGCCAGTGCCCCTGGGAGAGCCCAGCCGTCCAAGCCCCCCTACCACACGAACGGGATCAGGGCCTTGCGCTCCCTGGGGTAATCGGGAAAGCGCTCCCGGTACCACCGGAGGGTCGAGCGGGCGCGAGGGGCGAGGTTCGCGAAGGTCCACACAGCGAACAAGGCCCCTGGCTTGGACCAGGTCAGCAGGGCCCAGCCGACCCACTCGACACACTCACCGAAGTAGTTCGCGGACGCGACAAGGCGAAACAGCCCCCGGTTCGGGACCTTGTAGAGCGTCTCGCCTGGGCCGCGCAGGGTCCGCAGAACATGGTCCGAATGGAGGTTGACGAGGAAACCCGCGAGGAACAGCGCGAACCCGACAAGGAAAACCGGGTGCGCAAGCCACTCGACAGGCATTGGTTCGCTCAGGGCGAACAGCCAGCGACCGTTGAGGTATGCGTTGACGCTGTTGAACGCGAACCCGAGAAGGACCACCACGAGGGGCGTACGGGCAGAGGCGGGGCGAACGAGCATCGGATAGATGACGGTGCGGTGGACGTAGTGCGCCTCCCACAGGGCAAAAAACACGGCCTCCGCGGGACCGGCCTCGCGGCCCAGGGCGAAGAGCAGGGCCATCCCTACGCAGGCCGGGCTTTCCATCAAGACCCAGGCCCACCTCGTAGGTAGCCCGGGGCCCCATCCCGCCCGGGCGTGCTTTCCATACGGGGCTGGGATTTTCCACAGCACCAGAAACACCACCGCCGCGAGTCCGGCAAACGCGAACCAGATCGCCTCGTGAACAGCGCGCTCCTCCATGTCTTCCGTCGCTGCTTGGTGCCAGGCCCTGTCTATTGAGAAAGACGACGCTCCCCCCTCGTCTCTGCACCTGCACGGGAAACTACCCTAGTTGCCACACCCCCCGCGCGAGGCCGAAGAGGGGACTCAAGTGCTCCGCCGCCTCCGGCGGGAACTCGAGCAGCACAAGGTACAACGACGCGCCCGAGGATACAAACGCCGCGCGGTTCGCGTCGCTCAAGTCCCCGATCCCGTCCGTGATGACCACGATGCGGCGGAAGCGGTGTTGGAGGGCGTGCTCCACCACACAATCGAAGTCGGTCCCTCTCGTGGTCCGCCTGACCCCTTTCGCCATCTCCGCGATGCTCACCTCGGCCACCTGGTTGCTGAAGAGATAGACACTTGGTCCGACCTCGTCCGCGAGGGCCAAGAGGAAGCCGTAGACCTGCGGGATGTACGCATCGAAGGAGCCCGAGACATCCACGTACACCCGGGCCCTCTGGTCCTCGGTCGCTTGCTCGATGCGCGGGCCGTGGAACAGGGTGGGCCAGTACCCCATCGCGAGGAACGGGTAGTCGCGCCGCCCCGGACCGAACAGGGGCGAGGTGATGGGGGTGCACAGGGTGGAGCGCCTGGGGTTGTTGGGGTCGAGGTCGAGGGCCGCGCGCACGGCCTGGGCCACGCCGAGGTGCACAGCCGGCCTCACCGGCTCCTCGAGCTCCTCCTCTTCGAGTGCCTCGGAAAAGCCCGGGGGCCCTGGCTCGCCCATTTCGTCCCAGGGCAGGCCGCTCACTTGGCCGCGTTGGGAGTGGTCCCCGAGGAGAAGGACGGTGACGCTCCGCCCGAGCAGGCGCAAGAGGTCCAAGACATGCTCGATCAGTCCTTGAAACGGGGTCCGCCCGAACCAGCCGAGCTGCATGACCGCCCAGGACTTTTCAATGACCTTTGGGCTGAAACCGGCCTTCTCGATGGGCCGGCGAAACCCTGCGGGCGGACGCTGAGAGGGGCCGTGCTGCGGGGGTCGCAGCAGGACCGCCACCGGGTGCGATGGCTCGTAGAGCCGCTCGAGCAGGCCCACCCCCCGGGGGAAAAAGCGCTCGCAGAGCGCTCGGTTCACCAGGATGTCCGCTGCGATGTTCTCCGCTTGCCGCCGCAACGGGTCCCGCGGCTCCTTACGCCCGGACAGGTGTCCCAGGACGTGATGGAAGCACTCGTGCAGGAAGACGAAGAGGAGGTCTTGGGGCTCGCCGAGTTCCCGCTCAAAGAAGGCGCGGCCGAACTCGATCCGGAAGTTGGAGCCGCGCCGCAAGATGCGCGCGGTCTCCACGCGCTCGGACAGCACGATGGTCGCGTTTGGCAGGAAGCGGTCGAGGTCCTGCCGGAGGGCCTCGGGGTCCACGGCCTGGTCCACGGCCAGAAGAAGGCGCTCCTCGAGCTCGCGGTGGATTTTCATGCGGGCTTCCCCCTCAAGTCGAGGTCCGGGACGCTCCCCACGAGGTAGGCTCCGCCGAGCGAGTAGAACGACTCGGGGGGGTCCATGGGAGAAGCGTCTGGCTGGAACACCCCGCAAACCGTCCGCAAGAGCACAGCCCAGGCTGCGACCGGCTCGTCCACCACCGGGAGGTCGCCGAGCGAGGGCATGGGGCAGCGGCTATCCCGAAGGTACGCGGCGGGCAAGGCGCGCAGGGGCTCGGGCACCGAGTATGGGTCGCGCGAGGCCTTGCTCGGCCTTCGGTTCGGGACCCTCACCACGAAGCGGGGCGAGAGGACCTCCCCCATCCACAGGTCCATGCCGCGGACTCGCACAAAGCGCCCCTCGCGGTCGAAGACCTCCTGGAGGCGGGGATCCAGGCTCCACAAGGGCTGGTCAATCCACCGTCCGGCACACCACCCTCGCACAGTCGGGGTGCGGTCCCGGTGCGGCTTGACGGCCAAAATATCCCACTGGGGTACGCGGTGTCCTCGCAGGTCCTCCATGCGCTCGCGCACGAGATAGGCCGAATACTCCGCGAACCTCGGCCAACACTCCACGACGGGCAGGAAGATGGGTGGCGAGGAGTGCGCGAGTTTGCGAAAGAACGTCGAGAACTCCCGCCAGACCCAGATGCACCGAGAGCGACTCCGACCTCGCCGCCTCCTCATGCGAAACGGCGGTGCCCAATCGTCGTCCTCGTCGTCGTCACGGGCCAGTTGATTGACAAGCCACTCGGCCCGCGCCCATTTCGAGCCTTTGCGCGAGCGGGCCTCGCGGATGACCGCCTCGATGTCGTCCTCACCGCGAGGCTCGTAGCGGTCCAGGAGAAAAAGCGCGGCGCTGTGCTCCTCTGGGGCCACGATGACACCCGGCTGACCATCATCGCCCGGGGCGAGACCCCGCAGGCGCATCGGGACCGTCTCGACGAGCGACTCGCTCGAGGCGTCCGGCTCTGGGGCGCCAAGGCTCCCCAGGAAGACCTCTTCCAGGGGGAGCAGCGACTGCCGGACCACGTGGCGCAAGGCGACCTGGGCCCTGCGCTCGACGTACACGCGGATCCCTTTATCCTCGTAGGCAAGGGAAAGTCCGATGACCGTCATCACACACCTCCTTCCGTGACCGCCTCGAATAGCCTCGGGGCGATTTGTTCGATGTCACAGTGAGTCGCTGGCCCCTCGTCCAGCCGCTCCGCGAGCCGGAAGGCCAGGCGGAGCAAGGCAAGGCGCGAGCGTTCCGGCAACTCCTCTCCGACCTCCAGACGCGCCACCTGGTTCGCGAACTCGTTCGCCCTCTCGGGCTCGAGGGACGTGGCCTCCCGCCAGCAGCACCACAACCTGTTCCGCGTGTCCGCGTCCAGGCGCGTGTGGGCCTCGGGTCTCGCCATCAGGTGGGCCAGGGCCGCTGCGGCCTCCACAGCCGGCTCGACCCTTGTCGGGTGCTCGAGCGCGTTCACGAGTCGCGTCACCATCAGCGCGGAGTCCCTCTGGTCCATCCACGCCTCCTGGCGGGCGAGGAAGTCGCGGACCATGTCGAGAAAGCGTCCCGCGACGACCACGGGCCTCTCGCGGCCCTCGCTCGCGGCCACGGCATGACGGTGCGCGGCGTCCAGGACCATGCTCGGGATGTCCTCGCCCAGCGCCGGGGCAGGGAGGGTGCAATCCAGTGCGTGCCGGAACAGATCAAAGGGTGGCCGAGCGAGGTCCGGCGGGAGCCTTTCGCAGGCCCGGTGCACGGCAGCGAGAGCCAGGATGGCCCGGTACATCATGCCGAGCCTGCGACCGTCCAGGGAGACCTCCCAGTAATTGAGGTACTCGCGCACCCGGTCCAGGTACGCGACCAACGACGTTCTCAAGGTCTTCTCGGCCCAAGTCATCTCCCCGCGTGTCCGCCTGATGAAGGCAACCAGGGCATTGGACGACGCCTCGGCGGGCAGGGGCTTTTGCGCGCCCCGGTGAAGCGCAAACCCCGGACGCTCGCTCGCGATGACCTTCTTGCGGTCCTCGTCCGACAGGTCGTGGACCTCCGGTACGCGCAAAACGAAGGTGAATCGCCCGGCCAGCGCCGGGTCCAAGGGCATGGTGCCCACGAGCCCTGGCGGGTTCATGGCCGCCACGATCACCTGGAGGTCCAGAAGGGCCATCCCCATGAGCCTGCGGCTTTGGATGACCTCGAGCCACTTGTTCTGCATCCCGATCGGGGCCCGCGAGAGTTCGTCCACCAAGATGAACTCCTTGCCCCACAGGGTGAGAGGGGCATCGAGGTACTCGACGCGGCCCTCCTGCATGGCGCGCGGGTCCGGGAACCCCACCACGTCCTCGAACACGGCCTTGCTCGCGTCGTAGGCCCAGAAGCGCATGCCCAAGGCCAAAGCCGTTCGTTCCGCCAGCCTGGTCTTGGCGGCCCCGATTCCCCCGACCAGGAGGATGGGTTCCCCGAGGGCGAGTCCCGCGAGGAAGGCGTCCTCGATGGGCTCATACCCGTGTACCCCGAGGCCCGACAGGATGCCGAACCCTTGTTGGGCCTGGGGTAGGCGGCGTCTTTGAGGGGTTGGGCTTTTTTTTGGAACAGGACCGAATCGTCGCCTGGTCATGGCGCCACCTCCTTTCGTCGCCATTGTCCTCTAGGGTTTGGCACGCTATGTGCCAAGTTCACGACTTTCGATGCGGGCTGGTCGCGGTTCCGAGACCGTCCCCGACGCCGCGGTTTCTACACAGCATTTGGCGAGCAATCGCGATTCAAGAACCGGAAACTGTGGGCTTCGACGTGACCCCGGGTGCCCCAGCAACAAAGGTGTGACTTTCTGAAAATCGGAAAGTAGAATCTTGCGTGGTCGACGGGTCGTGGCCTCATGGACCGGTCAGTCGGTGCGTTGGATTCCATGGTCAAGCGGACCATCTCGGCTACCTTCCTTGAGCGTTTGTCCCAGTTCCCGGTCGTCGCCCTCACCGGCATCCGGCAGGCCGGAAAGACCACCCTCGTGCGCCACCTCCTACCGGAGTGGGACTACGTGACACTCGAGGACCTGGACGAGCGCCGGTTTGCGATGGAGGACCCGCGGGGGTTCTTGGCCGAGCACCCCGGACGCACGATCATTGACGAGTTCCAAAGGGTGCCAGCGCTGGCCTCCTACCTTCAGGGTGTCGTGGACCGCTCATCGAGCCCGGGGCAGTATGTGCTGACCGGTTCGCAGTCCTACCTGCTCTACGAGCGGGTCAGCCAGAGCCTGGCAGGCAGAGTCGCACTGCTGGTGCTGATGCCCTTTTCGCTCGAGGAGATGGAAGGCTTGGTCCCAAACGACCTGGATGAGGTGCTCTTTCGGGGCGGCTTCCCTCCAGTCGTGGCCCGAGGCGTTCCCCCTCGGCCTTGGTACTCCTCCTTCATCGGGACCTACCTAGAGAGGGATGTGCGCCAGGTACTCGCGGTTCGGGACTTGATTCAGTTTCAAACCTTTCTCGCGCTGCTGGCGGCGCGGGTCGGCCAGCCTTTGAACCTCTCGTCCCTGGCCGCAGACGCCCAGGTGAGCGTCCCCACGGCCCGGCAATGGCTGTCGGTCCTGGAGGCCGGATACGTGGTCCGTCGGGTGGCCCCCTGGACCCAAAATCCGAGCAAGCGCCTCGTGAAGACGCCCAAACTCTTCTTCACGGACACGGGGCTCCTCTGCCGTCTTCTGGGCCTGGAATCCCCTTCCGACCTGGCCCGCCACCCCCAGCGCGGCGCCCTCTTCGAGAACTTCGTGCTGACCGAGATTCTGAAGGCCTGGCATCACAGGGGGGAGGAGCCGCCCGTGTATTTCTGGCGCGACACGGAGGGCCACGAGGTTGACTTCGTGATCCGACGTGCGGGCCGCCTGCTCCCGATCGAGGTCAAGGCTGGCGCGACGGTCCAGCCCGACTTCTTCCGGGGCATTCGCTACCTGGCCAAGCACGACCCCTCGTTCACGGGTGGGCTCGTGGTCTTCGGAGGCGCAAAGCGCGAGAGCCGGCAGGGTCTGGTGGCGCTCCCGTGGCCGGAGCTCTCCAATGCCTTGCGGGCCGTGAGAGAATGACACAGTCCGTCCGGACATTTGCCGTGGCTTCGATACAACGACGGGGTCCATCCCTCCCCCTGAGTCTCGCCAGGGGCATCCGCAACACCGGCCTGTCGCCTTGTGGCTACCCGGTCCGAGTTCAGTCCGCGGGTTCGTACATCGGGGCCGACTCGGCCACCCGCGAAAGGGTGTCGGGGGGTCTTCGCTCGGCGCCTAAACCGAGGACCCAGCCCTCGTCCGCAACGCGGCGGACCAGTTCGCGTAGCCCCACGAAGCCGGGACCGTTGAGCCACGAGGTCGCGGTGATCAGGGCCACGATGCCCGGCCCGGGCCCGTGGGCCTCGAAGACCTTCCAGATGGCCCAGCGCCAGGAAATAGATGTAGAGGTTGTACAGGCTCGCGTGGTGGCTGAAGATCGTCTCGCCCTTCGCGACCTCGAGCAGGTCATCGAAGAGGGACCTGGTCGGGTCCCGGCCGGGCAAGGCTTTCCCATCCAGGACCCATCCGCCCCCTTCCATCCGCTCCCCGTCTTGTCGGCCCGGCGATAGGGTGGATTGCCGATCACGACCGTGACGCGCTCAGTGGCCCGGACCTCTCGGGCCTGGTCCCGATGCTCGGCCATGACGCGAGCGGCCCCGAACATGGGCAGTTGCGTCTGCTTCGCGAACGGGGAATCCAGTGTGTTGGCCAGGTACACTCGAGGCACCATCTTCTCCCTGGCGCCATCGCGCGCAGCCGCTGGGACCAGCGGAGCAAGGCCACGGCGTAGGGCCCAGGAAGGATCTCGAAGGCGAGGAGGTTTCGCCCGAGGACCGCGGCGGCCTGGGAGGGACCGGCGTCCCCGCGCTTGTCCCGGGCCGTGCAGGCCGCGGCATCGAGGATGGCGAGGGGGAAAGGTCGCGGTTCCGGTCGCGGGATCGAGCGTCACCACGTCCGGGTCCGCGAAGCCGAACCGCCTGCCGAAGCGCCCGATCAGGAGGTGCTCGACCATGCGGACCATGGCCGAGACGACCTCGACCGGTGTGAAGTAAACACTGGCCTTCTTGCGTCGCTCAGTGTCATATTCATCAAGACAATCTTCATAAAAAAGACATCCAGGGGTCCGCGCCGCCGCGCTCCACCACCACGTGGGCGAAGATCGCGTCCCGGTCCATCGCGGAGCAGAGGTCCTAGATGGTGGCCACCTCGCTTCTCACCGCATCTAGAAAGGCCGGCTGTTCCAGGAGGGTCTCGGACGAGGCGGCCAGCACGGGCAAGAACCCCTTGAGCCACCCCATGGCCTTCGCCGCGCACACCCGCCCGTCGTCCCCATCGGCCTCCCCATCGAGCGCTGCGATGGCGAGCCCATACGCGAGGACCTGGGCCAAGCCGTCCGCGTAGTCACGGTGTGTGGCGTTGGGTTGAAGGAGGGCCCGCCACGAGTCGCGGGCATCTTGCGCCTGCTTCACGGCCTCTGCGGGCATTGGGGGGATGGCCTCGAGGAGGTCGAGGTTACGGTCCCGCAACGAGGCGGTCCGAAGGGCAAGCCGCCTCGCGAGGTCCGGCACGCGCGTGACGGACGAGGGCCTCATCACCGCGAGCGAGCGCAGCAACTCGACGAGCGGGCGAGGGTTCCAGCCCTCGGGGTCCACGTAGGGAAGCGGCGCCATTGGGCCGACCTGCCGGCCCCTGGCGTACAGCCTCGCTTCCCGGCCATTGCACAGGACCAGGGAATCCAGGGACGCGAGGTGCTCGCGCTGGTTCGCGGTCCAGCCAGAGCGCTCCTCGAAATCCGCGGAAAGGGAGGGTCTCTTCAGTTCCACGTAGCCAACAAGCCGCCCGTCCAACAGAAGGGCCAGGTCCGGGCGGATCGCGTCCCTGCGGCTCTCCGGGATGCACTCGAGGCGCCCGACCCCGAACAACTCGGCAAGCCCGGTCATCAGGGCAGCGACCGGGGCCGTCAACTGGGCCTCCGGGGCCCCGGGCACCTCCGCGCGCACCGCCGCGTGAACCGCGTCGTGGTACGTGCGCGCCAGGGTTTGCTCCTCCAGTGGTGTCATCGCTCCCCTCTCCTCCGGGCGCGCTGGCTCACGCCGCGAGTCGCAAGACCTCGACGACCTCATCGAGGCCCATCGGCGGTCGGCCCGCGAGGGTGCGGCCGTCCCCACCGACCCGGATGGCGTCGCGGGCGAAGCGCTCGATGCGGTCCGTCCCGATGCCGGCCTCGGACAGGCGCGTGGGGCAGCCGAGCGAGCGGAAGAAGGCCTCCAGCCGCTCAATGCCGGCCAGGGCCGCATCACGGTCCTCTAGGCCTCGGGCCTCGATCCCAAAGACCCGCCGTGCGAACCGGACGAACCGGTCTGGATGTCGCTGGCACGCGACCCGCATCCAGGCGGGCGAGACGATCGCGAGCCCCGCACCGTGCGCGATGTCCGTGTGCGCCGAGATCACGTGCTCGATCTGGTGCACCGGGAAGGGCGCAGCGGTCCCGGCCTGGACCCAGCCGTTGAGAGCCACGATGGAGGCCCACTGCACCTGCTCGCGCGCCTCGATGTCCGAGCCGTCGCGGACCGCGCGCGGGCCGTACTCGAGGGCCACGTGGACCACGGCCTCGGCCATGCGGTCCTGGAGCGGGGTCCCGTCCACCCCGTTGAAGTAGGACTCGGTGACGTGGGTGACGAGGTCCGCGATGCCGTAGGCGGTGTGGTCCGGGGGCACCGTGACGGTCAGTTCCGGGTCCACCACGGCCACCTTGGGGTAGAGGCAAGGCGCGATCACGTAGGACTTCTCCGTGGTGTCGGGGTTCGTGATGACCGCGCCGTCGTTCATCTCGGACCCGGTGGCCGCGAGCGTCGGGACCGTGACGATGGGCAGGGCCTGCGTGGGCGGTCTCTGGTGCTCCTGACCGTGCCGGATCATGTCCCAGGGGTCGCCCTCGTAGAACGGCAAGGCCGCAATGACCTTGGCCGCATCCATGACGCTCCCACCCCCGAGCGCGACCACCACCTCGGCCCTGGCCTCGACCGCGGCCCTCCCCCCACGCACGACCGTGGGCAGGCGCGGGTTGGGCTCGATGCCCTCGAAGACCTCCGCGACCACCCCCGCTTCCCGCAGGGACCCGAGGGCCCGGTCCAGAAGACCGTTGCGACGCACGCTCCCGCCCCCGATCACGACGAGGGCCCTGTGGCCGATGGCGGAGGTCTCCTCGCCTAGGCGCTGAAGCACCCCCCGCCCGAAGACCAGTTTCGTCGGATTGCAGAAATCGAATCGCATCTCACCCCTCCTCCGGTTCCTGCCCGAGGATCAGTGGACCTCGCGTGACCGGGTTGTCTCCGATCTCCCAGGCGCTTTGGAGCATCGCCTCCACCCGATCGAGAGCCACGTCCTCGTTGTAGTGAATGGTAACCAGCGGGTCGCCCCGACTCACCCGCTGTCCCACCCGGGCATGCACGCGGAAGCCCACCGCCGGGTCAATCCGGTCCTCCTTGGTCCGCCGCCCGGCCCCGAGCAGGACCCCGGCCAGGCCCACCTGCTCGCACGCGATGGCCGTGACGAAGCCGTCGCGCCCTGCCACGACCTCCTTTTGGCGTCGCGCCCGGGGCAGGCGCCCTGGGTCGTCCGCCACGCCCGGGTCCCCGCCCTGGAACGCCACCATCCTGCGAAACGTCTCGAGGCCAGCCCCGGTGCGCATCGCCTCCTCGATCCGTCGCTCGCCCTCCGCCGCATCCCTTGCGACCCCGCCGATCCACAGCATCGTCCCGCCCAGGGCCCGGACGAGGGCCCACGTGTCCTCCGGTCCCTCCCCCCGCAGGACCGCGATGGATTCCTCGATCTCGAGCGCGTTGCCCACGGCCCAGCCGATGGGCTCGCTCATGTCGGTCAAGAGGGCCACGGTCCGCACCCCGTTCCCGCGGCCGATCCCCACCATGGTCCGGGCCAAGAGCCGCGCGTCTTCGAGGGTCTTCATGAACGCCCCGCTGCCAACCTTCACGTCCAGCACGAGCCCCGAGACCCCTTCTGCGAGTTTCTTGCTCATGATCGAGGCCGCGATCAGCGGGATGGAATCCACAGTGGCCGTCACGTCGCGCAGGGCGTACATCTTGCGGTCCGCAGGTACCAGCGAATCGGTCTGTCCGATCATGCAGACGCCGACCTCGCGCACCCCGGCAATGAACCGCTCGATGGAGAGGTCCGTGCGGAAGCCCGGGATGGACTCCAGTTTGTCTAGGGTCCCGCCTGTGTGCCCCAGTCCGCGGCCCGAGATCATCGGCACACGCACACCGCAGGCCGCGACCAGGGGTGCGAGCGGGACGGAGATCTTGTCCCCCACGCCCCCGGTCGAGTGCTTGTCCACCTTCGGCCCCGGCACCCCCGACAGGTCCACGACCTCGCCCGAGTGCAGCATGGCCTGGGCCCACGCGGTCAGTTCCCGCTCGTCCAGGCCGCGCAGGAACACGGCCATCAGCAGCGCGGCCATCTGGTAGTCTGGGACCCGGCCCGCCGCGTACTCCGAGATGACCTCTCGGATCTCCTCGTCCCCGAGCCGCTCCCCGTCCCGCTTTCGTCGGATGACCTCGGTCATCAACATCGTCCGCTCTCCTTCTCACACAAGGTTCCACGCACGGAAGATGCCTGGCCCAGGAACCTTCAAAATCCCCGACTCGAGGACCCAGAGGGCCGCGTCCCGCGATGTCAGGAGCGCCAGGTCCATTTGGGTCACCTCATCCACTCGCACGGGGCCTCCGTTTCTGCGAGGCTCGATGTTTCGTCGCCAGCAGATCGAATCGTACCTCCCCCTGCGACGGGTCCAGGTGACGCCCCGAGACCGCAAGAACGACCGCTGTGGGCACCGGCGTCCCTGAAACACCCCGAGCCGCCCGGTCGAGCCTCGCGAGGCAGGCAGTGACGGGCGAGGGCCCGAGCCCGGCCAGGGCCTCCCCGAGGTCCATCCGCACCGCCATCCATAGGGACCCCTGGTCCGGGCGACCCACCGCCATCTCGTACCGCACCTCGTCCGTACTCGTCACCAGGCGGACCCCGACCGGGGAGGTGGCGGCCAGGTTCAGGACCGCCGACTGGCGGGGATGGGCCAAGAGGGCCACGCGGGCCTTGAGGGGTTGCGCAAGGGCCCACTCGAGCACGAGGGACTTCAGGCGACTCCCGGCCACGGCCCTCGCCACCTCCACCGGGGCGTCCCCGAGCGCGTCCAGCACGCGGGCGATCCGCTCGTGGCCGCAGGCGTCCAGAAACAGGCCCACTCGGATTGCGGGTCCGAGTCCCTCCGCCGGGAGGTCCACCTCGATAGCGACCTCGCCCGAGACCTCCGACGCGGCGGACAGGAGCCTGCGGAGCGTCGCCTCGTGTGTTGCGGGAAGGGGCCCGAGGGCGGCGTCCCGGCCCGCGGCCCTCACCACCTCCACAATCCCCTCGACGCCTTCCGCGTTCCGGGGACCGGGAACGACTCGCCCGAATCGAAAGCCGTGGAGGTTCCCGCACCACGTCCCCGCACCTCTGACCGCGCCGCTCCCTAAAATCTCGAGAACTCGCTCGACCGCCCGCAAGAACGTCACAGAACGCACGTCCCCTTGCAGGACCGCAGAGGCGAACGCGAATGCCTCCGTGCGTCCCACCGGCGTATCCCGAGGTGGCTCCCTGGGAGCGGACGCCGGGTGGACGCGACGCTCCATCATCCGGACCGCGAGGTCCAGGATGTCCACGTCTCGCCCCGGTTCACCATCGCGGACGAGGCGTCGCACGAGGGAGTACGCCGCTGCGGTCTGTTGCGACGCGAACCGCCACGGGTGGTCCAAAGAGTACCCGACCGGCTCCTCCCAGTCCGGGGGCCGCTCGTCGAGCAAAAGCCCGTCCCTGGCGGCGAGGGCGTAAAGCGGGAGGTCCGGGTACAGGCGAAGACGCAGGGAGGCGAGGCCAGAACGAAAATCACTGAAATTGAGTTCACGAAAATATTTCACGTTCTCACGTAGGTCGTCAAGCGTGGTCCACGGAGTCCACGTGACGAACCCAGCCGCCGCGTGGAGCCGCACGAATACGTCCGGGTACCGCTCCCATAGCGACCGCACGAGCCTTGCGGCCTCGACGTTCTGGGCCACCGTGACCCCCTTGTTGAACCTGGCGAGTTCCCGCTGCGAGAAGTTCTCGAAGCCGATGCAGGTAAAATCCAGCCGCGCTTCCACGGCACGCGCCGCCTCCGCGATCCGGTCCCAGTCGTCGCGGCGCAGGACCTGGTCCACGCGGGCATCGAGCAGGAGCGTGAATCCTGTCCAGCCCAGGTCGCGGAAGCGGTGCAACAGGTTTGAGATGAACTCGAGCGCGTAGTGGTCCACAATGCGAAAGCAGGCGACACCGGGGTTCAGGGAGCGCACCCACTCCATTTGCCGGCAGACGGAGTCAAGCCACTCCTCGCGGCCGACGCGGCGCCAGCGTCCTACTCGGAAATCGCACATCGTGCATCCGCGGGACAGGGGCGAGGCGTCGTCGAGGTTCACCCCGGCGAATGCGGGGGCGGACCGGACCCGCCGCCGGTAGGGGCAGGCGAGGCGGCCCAGGACCTCCCATTCCCGCGGCGTCTTCGCGGGGAGCATCCCCGGCACCTCGACCACCCGCTGGAGCTCGGGGTAGAACGGTTCCGTATCCGGGACATAGAGCGCTGGCTCCGCGGCCCGGCCGACCTCCCCCACGGACAAGACCTCGAGGCGTCTCAAGACCGGCAAGCGCCCCAGGGGGACGCGCTCGAGATCGGGTGGGGCGTCGAACGGTTCTCCGCTCTCAACGAGGAGCCGAACCGCGTGCGGAAGGGTCCGGGCCAGAGCGTCCAGGAGCGCGCGCGGCGCGACCCGGAAGAAGATCACGACGTCGGTGCGCTCGCTGGCTAGAACTCGAGCGACCTCATCGGCCGCGGACGGCTTTTGCTGAGCGAGCGTGTAGGCCCGCACGCGGTATCCAGCCGCCTTCAGGTCCCCGGCGAGGAGCGACGCGCGTGCGGTGCCGAACAGGTCGCCCCGGCCTTCCGAGGTGGTTTCCACAAGGGCCACCCGGAGGCGACGATGGGCGAGCACCTCCCCAGGGACGAGCAGGATTGGCGGACGGATGGAGGCCCCCAGGTCCAGGGTCGCCACTCGCTGTCCGTCTTGGAAGACCTCCACTGCATCTGGGGATCGGACCAGGCGGTTTCCCCGCATCAGTGCCCGCAACCAGGCCGCGTCCGTGGCCTCGGTCGGGTTCAGGTAGTGTGCCGGCTGGACTTCCCGGTAGCGGACCGTACCGTCCGCGTCGCGCGTCCCCTCCAAAAAGAACCGCCTGCGCTCCCCTGCGTACAGGAGCAGGCAGTTCGACACCCGAGTTGCGGCCCTCCACGCGGCCTCGTCCTCGCGCCGCAGCAGGTCGAGGAGCCGCTCGGCAAGCACGGCCGAGGATTCGCACGCGAACGAGCACGGGGCGTGCGACAGGACCGAGTAGTCACCGAGGCCGGTGGCCAGGATGGAGCCCCGCACGGTCCCCCGCGTCCCTCGCCAGGCCGCATACACGGCCTCCTCGTCGGTGCGGATGTCCAGGTCCTCGTAGAACTCGAGGCAGCAGTCGGGGTAGCCCAGGAGCCGCCCCATCCGGTAGCGGGCGCGCCCCCGCAAGCGCGCGTCGCCGCCGGTCGCGACCTCGACCCGGGTCCACTCGACCGCCTCTTCCACGGTCGCGGCCTCGCGGGACGCGATGACCGTGAAGGTGGGAACCTTGTCCTGAACCGGGCCGTTCGTCCCGAGCCCGGCGCGGCCCTCCTCGCGCAAGATGGCCACGCGCAGTCCATCGGCGCGGTAGCCCTCGGCCAGGCGCTCAGCCTCGGGCTCGGGCTGCCTTTCCTTCTTGAGCACGCGCTTGCCGCCGTCCAGCAGGAGCAGGCGTTCTAGGTCGATCCGATGCAAGGCGTCCTTCAGAATCGCGAGATCGTCCCGGAGCATGGCCCCTTCCAGCACCGACCGTGCGGGATCATAATGAAGAGCCCATTGCGGGTCGAGGGTGCGGGCACTCGTGGCGTCGTGCAATTCCACAGTGACGGCGAAGGCTACTCGATTGATGAGCCCCACTCCCCCTCGAATCCACGGGCATGGTGTCGGCAGCACGACGGAACTCAATGACTTTGCAATGTTTTGTGCAAGGCGCAAGCGGGACTCCCCCCGTCTTTGTCAAAAGTCTTTTTCGGGCGGTCTGCCTGCCTGCATGGTTGGCTCGTGCGAGCGAAGCGAGTTTTGGAGTGCGCCGGCTCGACGGCGCCTTGCGCCGGTAAGGCGGTGTCGAGCCACCGCACTCGAGGGGCGCCTGCCGGCGCCGACCCAGCGCGAACCGGCCTGCGCAAGGCTCGCGACCCCAGGGTGGTGAAATGAGATGAATCAGATTCCTGGGAGATTCGACGCCCTGCGGAAGTTGCGGTGGATTGGGGACACCCCGGGCTCGTTGACCATCGTTCGATGTTTGTCTAGCCTGTCGTTGGTTCTGGCGGGCACCAGGATGGCGCCGAGGCAGACAAGCCACCGCATCGCCATCTACGGCAAGGGCGGAATCGGGAAGAGCACCATCATCTCGAACCTGGGCGGTCACTTATGCCCAGAAGGGGCTTCGTGTGCTCTTGGTCGGGTGCGACCCCAAGCACGACACCACCTACAAGGTCAGCGACCTCCCGAGCGTCCCCACCGTCATGGGGCAGTACCAGAGACGCGGGGAACACCTCTCATTGGAGGACATCCTGTTTCCGGGGAGATTCGGGATCGACTGCGTCGAGGCCGGCGGGCCGGAACCGGGCGTCGGATGCGCTGGTCGCGGACTGACCAAGATGTTCGAGCTGTTCGAATCCACGGGGCTTGACCTCGATGGCTACGATGTCGTCCTCTACGACGTGCTCGGCGACGTCGTGTGCGGTGGATTCGCCGCACCCATGCGGGTCGCTCGGGATACCGGGGTGGTTATCGTGGTCTCGGGCGAGGTCATGGCCCTGTACGCGGCCAACAACTTATGTCGCGCCATCGTGCGCCTCGCGCGGAGCGGAGTCCGGCTGGTCGGACTGGTGGGCAACCTGCGGGGCCTTCCGGGCGAAGAGGAGATGCTCCAATCCTTTGCAGAGCGACTGGGTACGAGCCTCCTCGCGTGCGTCCCGCGGGATCCCCTCGTGATTGAGGCGGAGCGCGAGCGCCGGACGGTTGTCGAGTTCGCCCCAGAGTCCCCTCTCTCCGCCCGGTACCGTGCGCTGGCCGAGGCGCTCCTGGCCACTCGAGACGACCCAGGCCGCACCCCCCGGATCATGAGCGAGGCGGGGTTCGATTGCTTCATTCGGGAAGCACTGGGCCAATGCGGCGTGGGACGCCCGGAAGGTGCATGATGAGCCACGTAGGCCAGCCCGAGGTCTTTCAACCCGACCGTTTTCGGAAGTGGCTTGCGCATGCGTTGACCGTTCGAGGTGTTGTCTGCCACCGGGTTGGTTTCGAGCCGACGGGGCGGCTCATGCTTGAGTTTCGCGGAACTCTGGGCGAGCACTCGCTGTGGCTTGTGAGCCGGGCAGAGGACCCTCTCGAGCGACTCGCGGAGTGTCGGCCCGGTCTCATTGTCTCGGCGAGCGCCGACCACGGCCGAGGCGACCCAATGCCCCTGGCCCGTTTCGTGGCGACTCGGCTCGACCGACTGGTCGAACGGTTCCGGGTCCCGCTGCTCGACCTGTTTCGACCCAACCGACCGGAGAGGCCATTGACGTTCGGACCGGGCCTGTTCGCCGAGCGCATCTCGCCTTTTCTAGTGCCCGGCCGAACCCGCTGGGGAAGGTTTCTCTTTTCTGGAGAAAATTTTCGTGATGGGGGCCTTCTCTATCGGTTCGAGTCGGCCGGGGCCGCGGTCGAAATCCTCGTCGTTTTGGACCCACACGCGGAGGGGGCCGTCTTTGCCACCCGACACCTCTCGGGTCTCCTCGTACTGGACGAACGGACCGTTGAAGAGGCGAGCGTCGAAGAGTTCCAGGTCGAGCGCTACATCGGCTTCCTCCTGTCTCTGTGCGATACCCCTGGCTCCCGCTACGAGCGGCCCACCAGGCATCGTTCGGTCGTGGCGGACGCAACGCTCGACTGGGGGTCGCGCCTGGATACTCAGTTTTTCTTGGACGAGCCCGGGCACGATTTCCTCGGGGTCTTCTATTTCTTGTACGGCATTCGCGGCCCCGTGGCCGCGGTCGTTCACTCGGAGCGCGAGTGCGGCCACATGGCCGTGTGGGACCCGGTTCCCTACACCTCGGGCATGCCCAGCACGCTCTCTGTGCGCCCTCCCCCTGACCTCCCCGAGCGGGTGTTCCTGACTGACCTTGGTGAAGGGGATGCCATCATGGGTGGGGAAGGCAGGCTCCAGGCGGCCATCGCGCAAGCAGGGTCCCTTGCCGGAGTCGAGATGGTCCTCGTGGCCGAGACCTGTCTGGTCCGGGTGGTCGGGGACGACGTGTCGGGGTGTATCGAGGCGGTCCGGCCTTGCTCGAAGTGTCCGCTGGTGGACATGGACGTGGCAAGGAAGGACGCGAACCGGCAGTTCCTCTCTGTCCAGTCCTCCTGGGTTGCCATCCTCGAACACCGGGCGGACCGCTCGCTGCCTCGCGAGGAGCGCTCGGTGAACCTCATCGGGTACGGGCCGAAGGATAGCCAAGCAGTCTGCGAACTGATCTCGCTTCTCGCTGCCCTTGGCATCAAGGTGAACGCCTGTCTCTTTCCGGCGCTGGATTGGGAGGAGGCCAGGAGGTTCGAGACCGCCTCGCTCAACATCGTCAGCCCCTGGACTTACATCCAGCAAGCCTTCCGACTCGTCCAAGAGTGGAGCCGGGTCCCGAGCCTGACATTGCCTCTTCCATGGGGCATTGAGGGAACCCGGGCCTGGCTTCGGGCCGTTGGAGAGGCCGTGACCGGCGTGCCACCCTCCTCCGTCCCCGAACCACGACTGGAGGACCTGGCGCGATTCGAGCGATTGCGCGAGGAGGCGTCATGCCATCCAGTGGGTTTCGTGGTCCTGTCCACGCAGTGGCATTCGTTGCTGGACCCCGCGAGGTCTTACGGAGCGAACTTCCCAGCGCTCTTGAATGAGATGGGTTTCCCGTTACTCGTATTGTATTTTGACCCACCGGAGGCCAGGCACGCACCCTCTCGAATGGATCCGCAGGCCTTTGCGCGCAGACTGGAGGCTGCCGCGACTGGAAGTGGGCGCGCGAGCGTCGTCGTTTTCGAGCGCGCGGACGAGCTTTCGAGGCTGCTGTCGGAGGTCTCGCTGGACCTCGTGTACTCCGAGATGAGACAGGACCCCCGGGCCAGGGCAGCGGGCCTCGAAACCTTCTGCATCACGGACCTGTCCATGGGGTATCAGGGGGCAGTCGTCACCTTGGAAAGGCTGGTCCGAAGGTCGCGAAATCCTTTCCGCAAGAGATACGCGAAATGGCTGGTCCCATGCTAACCGACAAGGTCGCTTATCTCCTTTTCCCCCCCTCGGCCCCGTGGCAGGGCATGCCCGAGATGGGCATTCACCAGTTGGCGGATGTCTTGAACAGGCATGGTGTCCCGGCACGATGCCTCGACCTGAACATCCTGCTCCATCAGGAATGGCTGGACCGACCCGATGTGCAGGCGGCGATCTCTTCCATTCTTTTCGGAGAGTGGGCACGCCACGGCCATAGGAGCCCGCCGCAGACCGCTGCGGACTGGCTGGCCCTTGCGGGACCCGGTCCAGAACACGCGGACAGGGTCCTCGAACTCTTATGGAGAAGGCGCAGGGGACGGACCCCGCGACACCGGGCACTTCCCGACACGCACCCAGCCTACGACTGGGACGAGGCGTTTCGCGTGCAGGCAGACTCAAGGATCGAGTCCCTCTGCCGAAACCTCCCGTGGTTTCGTGTCCTCCTCGCGGAGGCCTTCCACTACTACCGCTGGAGACCAGCCACCACCTCCGCCGACGAGGTCTTCGAGTTCGCGCTTGGCCGGGTGCCGCTTCTGGACGACTTTTACGATGAGGTCCTGGCCGAGGTCTCCGCACAGAGCCCCCCTCTCTTCTTCGGGGTCTCCCTGTGGACCACGGACCAGATAGCGCCAGCCTTAAGACTGGTCCACCGCATCCGCGAAGCGTGGCCTAAAGTCCCCGTGATCGCGGGTGGGGCATGGTGCACGAGCGCCATGACTCTCCTCCCCACGGTCCCCGACCTGTTCGATTTCTTGGACGCGGTGGTCGTGGGCCACGCGGACAAGGTCATCGTCCCGCTCGCGGAGGCGGCACGCGAGTGCCGTTCGTTTCAAGGCCTTCCCAACACCGTGGTCCGCGGTTCCCGAGAGGTTATCCTTCCTCCTGTCATCGAGAAGGTCCGCCTCGCCGAAGTCACTCCTCCCACGTTTGACCAGGTACGCCTGGACCTCTATCCGGACTTGAGGCTCCCCATCCGCGTCAACGACGGCTGTCCGTGGGGGCGCTGCATTTATTGTCACCACGTCGTACCAGGCTTCACGCACCAGGGACCCGACCACGACGACGGGACCCTGGTCGCGCGCGGTCTCCAGGAAATCGAGCGCCTGTCTCGCCAGCGTGGTGTGTCAGCATACTACCTTTCTGACCATGCAATCCCGTTCGAGCGGATGGTGCAGTTCGCTTCTGGGCTTTTGGGACGTGGAATCCGCTGTACCTGGGACGCCATGGCCCGGTTCGACCCGGCGTGCACCCGGGAGGGTGCGCGGCTCTTGGCGGCCTCCGGGTGCCGCGACCTCCAGGTCGGCCTTGAGACAACCGACCCGATCGCCTTGAGGCGATTCCGAAAAGGTCTTTCCCTGGACGACTGCGTCGAGGAATACCTCGCCACCGCTTCCGATGCGGGCATCCGGATCCTGGTGTTCCTGATGACCTTCCCTGGCCAGACAAGGGAGTCCCTGGAACGCGACATCGAGTGGGTCCTGGCGCACGCGCAATCCATCGATCGTGCGACGCTCCAGCCCTTTCGTCTGGCGCGGGGGAGCTACGCCTTCCTCCACCCAGAGGAGGCAGGCATCGAGGTCGTGGGCGATGTCTCTCGTGACCTTGACGTGGAGGACGTGCCCTATCGGACGGAGGTCATCGTCCCCGCGGAAGAGGTCCTTGAAATGGACGCGCGGCTTCGCGCAGAACTGGCCCGCAGGAAAGGGTATCACCGGTCCGAGTGGCCCTTCATGGAAGCGACTGGTTTTGCCGGGGCGGAGGTAGCGCGCGCGTTAGAGGGGTGCCTGGGACCTGCGCTCCGAACAGAAGGCGCCTGCGTGGGTTCGTTGCGTATTACCGTGCTCGCCGTCGAGAGAGAACAGGTGACCCTGGGGGTTCACCTCGGAGGCCAGGGCGTCGCCCGCGTGCATGTTCGTTTCCGCGACGACGGGAAGGACGCCTTTCTCAGGACCTCGCGGTTCGACCTCTACTATCGCGACGACCCCGGCCCTGGTGTCGAGGCCCTCTGGGCGGCGATTCGTGCCCTGGCGGAGCGTCTGGACAGGCCCCTGCCGGACCCGTGAAGGAAAGCGAGAACTCTCGGGCACGGACCGCGTTCCCGACTTCTGTCAGCAGGTTGCGCGCGCCTGAGAAGCCCACGAACGGCCGCGGGTGGAGCGCGTGTACGATGAAACTCGGATACCCGACCTCCACGAAGGCGGCCCCCGCGAGCCATGCTGCCGCGCGCTCCTGCGAGGAGCCGATGACCACGTCCAGAGGCGCACTTGCTCGGATCCGTTCGCGGAGCGTTCGCGCCGTGGGGTCGTGAAGGACCTCGGTGTGGCCGGCGAGGCGGGCCACCGCCTCCCGCACCAGGCCGAGACGTTCTTCTCGCCGCGTCCGGGCCACGAGGAGCGGGACTTCCATCCCCATCTCGGACAAGAAATCGAGGACACCCGCGGCGAGCGCTGGCTCGGCTGCGACCACAGCCCGGCGGTCCCGTAGCCACATCTCGCGCATCCGGTCCACCTCAGGGAGCAAGGCGGGCAGTTCCCGTGCGAGGAAGGCCTCCGCTAGGGCGAAACGCCCGGTTTCCTGCCCGAGGGCCTGAAGCCACTGCACGGTGCCCGTGACGCCGACCGGGAGGTCGAGCTCGATGAGGCGGGCCCCAGTCTTGCTCGCAATGGTCCGCGCAGCCTTCCGGCCGTGGGGGAGCGCGAGCAGTGTGCCGGCGGCCTTCACCCTCATGAGGTTCTGAAGGTCCGTGCCGTCCAGCCATATGAAGGCCTCCCGGAAGCCCAGCGCGTGGGCGAATCGCCTCAACTCGGCCACGTTCGCTCGATGATCCTCCTCGTTGCGGTCGAACAGGTATCCCACAATCGCGAGCGCGTCCTCGTCGAGCCCACAGTGGTGGTCCTCCACCACACTGGCCAAAGCATCCAAGAACGCCTCATATCCGTCCAAATAGTCGCCATGGAAAAGGTTTGGCCGCACATATACCACGGGGATGTTCATTGTCAAGCGAAGCTCTTCGGCCACGGCAGCCAGGTCGGAGGACGTCACCTGGACCATGCTCGTCTCGGTCAAGAAGACCATGGGGGGAGACGCGACCTCCACCACCCGGCGGACCACGTCTCGGACCCTGGCCTCGGTACCCATCACGAGGTCGGGGTAGTCAATGCCGGTCTGGGCGATGCGGTGCAGGGCCAGGGGGTGAAACAGGGTGGAGTTGAGGTCGTGGTTGAGGGCGATCCGCTCGAACTTGAAGAAACAGCCGCTTGGCGCGTTGACCACGAGCCAGGCGTCTCGAACCGCGTTGACTCCAAGGTAGAGGCCGTCGAGGAAGGGGGGGACGATGGGAAGACCGAACATGGAGAACCCTAGCTGGCCCGACGGGCGACGCCGGCCTCGATCAGGGCGGCCAACGCATCAATGGCCCTCACCAGGCACCCGAGTTCCATCGTGGCGCCCCTGCCATACCAGATGTCAAAGGGGCCAGCCCGACGGAAGGCTTCGCGATTCTCCGTCCGGTGCCTCAAGAAGACCTCCGCGCGAGCCCCTCGCCCATCCACGAGTTCGATCAGGATGCGGTCGTGGAAGAACTTCCGAAACAGGCCCTGGACCGGCCCGAGCTCGAGAGTTCGCTCCCGTGTCCAGGGGGTGAGAGCCTCCTCGAGCAATCCGAGCAACCCCGAACTCGTGTCTTCGGCGCCACCCGGCGCGCATGGCGCTGGCGGGAGCGGGTCCCCAAAGGCCTCGTGGGCGCGGCGATAGGCCTCGTCGGGCACGGCGTAGTTGTAAGGGTATCTCGAAAACCTGGGGTTGCCTGGGTAGAAGTCGGAACCCTTGCTCTTGCGAGGCGCACGGGTGACATAGTAGGCCGCGCAGTCGCGCAGGTCCTCGGACGAGAAGGTGGGAGACCGCAAGAGAAACGGGATTCCGTCCCTGTTGAACTCGAGCCCGTAGCGAGCACGCTCGCGAGAGAACTCGGAGCCCGGCAGCGCCAGCAGCAAGAAGGCGTGGACCTTGACATCGAGACCGACCACGAAGTCCACCGTGCGCCGAAACCCCTCGGGGTCGTCGCCGGGCAGGCCGAGGATGATGTCCACCACCACCTCTCCTTGCTCCCGTAAGGTCGAGATGGTCCGCTGGAACCGCCCGAGGTCCATGCGGCGGCCCGCGACCTTCAGGGCCCCAGGATTGATGGTTTGGAGCCCGACCTCTGCGGCGTCCAGCCGGCACCGCTTCAAAAGGTCGAGGCGCTCGGGGTCCACGGCCTTCCAGTCTGCGAAGATGCAAGAGCGGAGACGACCCTCCGGGTCGCCCAAGGCAAAGGCATCCGCGATAAGCCTCAAGTCCTCGACGCGGCGATTGAGGGCCGAGTCCACGAACCAGACCTCCTCGACGGGTTGTCTGGCCACCCACGCGATGTCGCCGGCCAAGCGCTCGCGCGAGAGCGGCACCGAGAAGCCCCCGCCCCAGTTGCAGTAGCGGCAGTGCATCCCGCAGCCGCGTCGCACGGTCATGCGCACAGAATACCGGACATCGAGGAGCCCGGCCTGATATGGGGAGGGGTAGGCGTTCGGGTCCACCTTCACGCGAGGCGTTGCGATGAGGTCGTCGCCGACGCGGACCACGGTGCCGGGGATGCCAGCGAACCGGGTGTTCTCGCTTCCACTACGGACCCGGGCCACGACCTCCGCAAATGGGGCCTCGCCGTCCCCACTCACGATGACATCGAAGGCCGGGTTCTCCCGCGCGAAGTCCTCCGCCTCGGCTGAGACCCAGGGCCCTCCACCGACCACGATGAGGCGCGGGTCCTCGCGCTTGAGGATCTCCGCGACGCGCCGGCCCACGTGCTGATTCCAGACGAAGAGTCCGATCCCGACCACGTCCGGGCGGTGTGAAAGGACCTCGGAGGCGATGTGCTCGGGGGTGTGAAGCGCGCGATCCAGGTCTGTGCGCGGATGGACCTCGACCGGAAGGCCCCTCTGCCGGGATTCTTGCTGGAGGGCCGCGATGAGGTGAGCGGTCCCCAGGCAGTAGCGGTCCTCGAGCGAAGGGTCCGGCATGGGGACCAGCACGACCCGGATGGCGCGCCTGGGCGGGGTCGGTCTCATACTGGGACCAGGATGGACGATTTCGGGGCTCCCGTCAATCCCGCGCGCGGCTTCCTTGCTTTCCGCACGGCAGCGTGCTACGAAACCGCGCGTGGACGGGATGGACGAGGGACGCGGACAGGCGCAAGGCGGGCCGGCAGGCGAGCCGGTCCCCGATTTCTCGGTGGTCGTGCCGGTCTTCAACGAGGAGGGCAACCTGCGCGAGGTCCACCGTCGCCTGGCCGCGGTCCTTGCGCCCCTGGGGACTTACGAGATCGTGTTCGTGGACGACGGGAGCCGCGACAGGTCCTGGGACCTGATCTGCGAGATCGCTGCGCGCGACCCGGCCGTGCGCGGCCTGCGTTTCAGCCGCAACTTCGGCCACCACGTCGCGCTGACCGCCGGGTTGGACGCGGCCCGGGGGCAGTTCGTGGTGACCATGGACGCGGACCTCCAGGACCGACCCGAAGAAATCCCCAATCTTTACCGTAAGTTGCGCGAGGGATACGACTCGGTCTTCGGCGTGCGCGAGGTCAAGCGGTTTCCGTGGTTCAAGCGCGTTTCGTCCGCGGCCTTCAACCTCCTGATGCGGCGCCTCGCCCCGACCCCGCACCCTATCAACACCAACATCTTTCGCATCATGAACCGCCCGTTCGCCGACGCCTTCCGCCGCTTCCGCGAGCACGAGCGCTTCATCACGGGGCTCTTCGCGGTTTTGGGGTTCCGGCAGACGGGGTGCCCGGTGGTCCATGGCGAGCGCTTCGCGGGAGAGACCAAGTACGACCTTCGCCGGATGCTGCGCCTTGCGGCGAACGGGCTCTTGGGCTTCTCGCGGGTGCCGCTGAAGGTCTTGTGGTGGCTTGGAGGGGTCTGCGGGGCCGGGTTCCTCGCTTGCGTTGCCTTCGCGGCGGTCCGGGGGTGCTCGGGGGGCAGCGTGGACGGCTGGTTGTGGGTGCTGCTCGCGGTCTTTGGCGTAGCGTCGCTTCAGTTTCTGGCTTTGGGCATCGTGGCCGCCTATGTGGAGCGCATCCACGTGCAGACCCTGGACAGGCCTCTGTATCTGATTCAGGAGACGACCCCCCGCCTTCAGGCCACAGGCTCTCCCTGCCGAGTGCCCGATGACGAGGAGAGGCGCGAATGATGTCCCCGGTCCCGTTCGATAGCGAGCTGTTCGGCATCCGCGTGTTCCGGGCGGACGACCTCGCGCTCGAGGATGACCTTTCGGGCTGCGACCTTTTGTACGTGGTGACCCCGCGGACCCTTCCGGAAGAGGTGCTGGCTCGCCACGGAGGGGTCCTGATGGACCTGCGCCGCGTGTACGAGCGCCGCTTCCCCGCGCCCATGCCTCTGCCCATGCCTCCCTCCCCCGAGCGGGGCCTGTCCTTTGCGACCCTGAAGGAGCGCCCCCTGCGGCCAGGCGAGGTCGAGCGCCTGGTGGACCTGTGCTGGCAGTCGGGGATCCACTCGCGCTATTATCGTGACCCGCGCATCCCGCGCGAGTGGTACCGCCGGTTGTATCGCGCCTGGATGATGAACTCGCTGAATGGTCAGGTGGCCTACGACATCATGACCGTGCGTCTGCACGGGACCCTCCAGGGGTTCATCACGATGCGGGAGGTGGCGCCCGGCACCACCAACCTCTCCCTAGTCGGCGTGGCGGAGGGGCTGCGCGGGCGCGGGATCGGCACAAGTCTCTTGATCGCGACACTCAATCACGTCCTGAACGTCAAGCGACACCTGGTCGTGACCGTGGTCACGCACGGCCACAGCGAGGCCCTCTGCCGCTTTTACGAGCGCCAGGGTTTTCGCCTAGTCGAGGCGCAGAACGTGTACCATTGCTGGCCCGCCCATCGCGGGCCTGACACCCGGTAGGAGGCGAGATGGCGAGGGTCTTCGTCACAGGTGGCGCGGGGTATGTCGGCACCACGCTCGTGCCGCAACTCGTAGCGGACGGCCACGAGGTCGTGGTCTACGACCGTTTTTTCTTCGGGGAGTTCGGGCTCGGGGCCATGCCCCAGGTCACCTTGCGGACCGGGGACATCCGCCGCATCGAGCCCGCGGACCTCGAAGGGGTAGACGCGGTGATTGACCTCGCCGGGCTTTCCAATGACCCGACCTGCGACCTGGACCCGGCGCTGACGAGCGACATCAATTACCGAGGGACGGTGCGGGTGGCCCGGGCCGCAGGCGAGGCGGGCGTCGGGCGCTATGTTCTGTCGTCGTCTTGCTCCGTGTATGGGCATGGCGACGACTGGCTCGACGAGTCGTCTCCTCTGCGTCCGCTCTCCCGGTACGCCGAGGCGAAGCGCGACGCGGAGCGCGACATCCTGGAGCTCGCGGCCCGCTACCCCAACACCTGCTTCACCATCCTGCGCAACCCGACCCTGTTCGGGATGTCGCCCAGGATGCGCTTTGACCTCGTCGTGAACCTGATGACCCTGCACGCCTTCACACAGGGCCGCGTATATGTCATGGGCACGGGCAACCACTGGAGGCCGCTCATCCACGTGGCGGACGTGTCGAGGGCCTTCCGCGAGGTGCTGCGCGCCCCCCGTGAGCAGGTTGCCGGCGAGATCTTCAATGTCGGCGACGACGAGATGAACTTCCGCATCATCACGATCGCCTACCAGGTCAAGTCGGTGCTCCCGGACACGACCGTGGACATCCTCAAGGAGGACCCGGAGCGGCGCGACTACCGGGTACGGTTCGGGAAGTTTCGGGAGCGCTTCGGGTTTCGGGCGAGCCGGACCGTGCAAGACGGGGTGGTCGAGATCGTGGAGGCCCTGAAGTCGGGCCGGCTGGTCCCGGACGACCCGCACTGGTACACCCTGCGCTACTACAAGATGCTCTTGGACGCCGAGAGGCTGTTCAAGAAGTTCAACATAGACGGGCGGATCCTTTGAAAGTCGAATTTTATAAACACGGATTGGGTGATGACGAAATCCGCGAAGTGACGGATACCCTGCGCTCGCTCTTTTTGACGACCGCAGGCAAGACCGCGCGGTTCGAGGCGGAGTTCGCGCGGATGCTCGGGGTCGAGCACGCGGTCGGGGTGTCGTCCTGCACGGCGGCCCTGCATTTGTCTCTCGTCGCGCTCGGTGTGGGGCCTGGCGACGAGGTTATCATTCCTGCGATGACCTTCATTGCAACAATCAACCCCGTGTGGTGGGTGGGGGCTACGCCGGTGCTTGTGGACGTGGACCCCGAGACCGGGCTTCTGACCCCGCAGGCCGTTGAGGCAGCCGTGACCCCGCGCACGCGCGCTGTGATCCCGGTCCACCTGTACGGGGCCATGGCCGACATGAGGGGGCTACGTGAGGTCGCGGACCGGTACTCTCTTGCGATCATCGAGGACGCGGCGCACTGCGTCGAGGGTCAGCGCGACGGGGTGCGTCCTGGGCAACTGGGCGACATCGCGTGCTTTTCGTTCTACGCGACCAAGAACCTGACCTGCGGGGAGGGCGGGGCTGTCGCGACCAGGCGCGGGGACCTTGCGGAGCGCGTGCGCACGCTGCGGCTTCACGGCATGTCCAAAGGGGCCGCGGACCGCTACCACGCGCGGACGTACGTCCACTGGGACATGGTTGCGCTCGGCTACAAGTACAACCTTGCGGACATCCAGGCGGCCTTGCTGCTGCCTCAGTTGGCGAAGTTGCAGGCCAACCTCGCGCGGCGCGAGGCGGTCTGCCAGCGGTACGAGGCCGCGTTCTCAAAGATGCCCGGCGTCGAGTTTCCGCGGGTGCCGGAGGGGTGCACGAGCGCGCGGCACCTGTTCACGATCTGGGTGGACGAGCGGGTGCGAGACGGGCTATTGCAGTACCTCGGCGAGCACGGCGTAGGGTGCGCGGTGAACTACCGCGCCCCGCACACCCTGACCTACTTCCGCGAGCGCCTCCGCCTGGCACCAGAAGCCCTGCCGGTCGCCTTTCGCATTGGGCAGCGCACCGTGACCCTGCCTCTCTATCCCTCCCTGCAGGACGAGGAGGTCGAGTACGTGATCGCCACGGTGCGGGAAGGGCTTTCTTTCCTCTCCAGGATGGCGTGACCCGGCAGTCACGGGGTCGAGGCTATTCCCGGCGAGGACCTCGTGGAAAAGGTAGCTGAGACGGGCGGGCAAGGCTCGGTCGGCACATGCGGCCTAGCGATAGCCATGGGCATTGCGAAGGTCCTGGAGGAAACCCGGAATGGCCCCAAGGCCAGGGGGAGCGGGTATTATCTTTGCCCCGGCTTGCAACCTTCCCGTCGGTGACAGTGGGCCCTCGTGCCACCAGACCAGCGGATAGTATTGCTGCTGAATCCGGATGACCCGGATCCAGAGCCGAGATGGGGACCGATCGTAGCCTTGTGGGGTGTACCTCACCCCTTGACTACGCGAGTTCAAGGGCATCCCAAAAGAGACCACGTTGGGATATTTTGGTTGCAATATTATGTTGCGGAAGGTCCTCATCTGGTTACCAATATCCCGGAGGGCCATCAGGGGGTCTTGGTGGCCAGTCGGGCCAATCAAGACCTCCACGGTCTGGGGGAACGAGGGCTGGGGTGGGTTCGGCGGGCGCACGGTCGGAAACCACGTCCGGATGGTCTGGAACCCCTTCAAGAACTCCGATTTCCACTGGCCCGGCGAGGTGGCTGTCTTGTTCGGTAGCGGGAGGGATGCGATTTCCGGCCAGTCCCCTTCGAGGCCCTGGAGCGCAATGGTCCCAAATCCCCGCCGCATCCTAGTTCCGAGGCCGCCCAAGTGTCCAAGGAGCCACAAGGAGGCAAGCCACGCCTTGCGCACGCGCTCGTCGGGTCGCTGCCATCGTGGCGTCAGGCGAACCATGAACTTCTCTCCTGGGGGAATCGCCTTCCGGCGGTTGTTGCCCAGGTACAAGGTGTAGCCGAGATAGCACTCGCCTTGGGTTTGCGCCTGTCGGGGGTTGAGCAACCCTTCGTACGACCTGTCCCCAACAATCCGTGGTGTGACCTCGAGGACAACCGGGGAGGCCACCCCTCCACTCCCCGAGGCGCTCCCGAATACCTGTCCTTCCGCTTGTCGGTCGCAGGTTCCATCCAGTGCCCGATAGAACCATCGCAACATCCCCTTAATCGGGAATTCGCGGATCTCGGACGGGCCGTTCTGTTCCGCGCCGGCACAGAAGACCGGCGTGATGGTCTCGAAGTGCGCAATGCATTTCATGACCCGCCCTCCCGTTCGAGCGAGACCACCTTGTCGCCATCGAAGATGAAGACCAGTCGTGACCCGTGAAGGGTGGCCCATTGCTGGGGATACACCTGAAGTTTTGAACTCAAAAGAGCACATGAAAAGGCAAATTCTCGACCCGCCTCGTCTTGTGCCACGCCTTGCGCACTCTTGCGGTCCGTCTTGACCACCGTGGCCACCACCCTACGGAGTCCGGGCTGGAAGGCGGTTGAAATCCCTGACGAGACCGCATGACTCGCAGCCCCAGGGGGACCGAGTCGCCCGTACCCCGACGTGGTCTTGGCCCCAAGTCCCATCTCGCCAAGGCCCTTGAGGAGCCACTTCTGCGCTTCACCAAGCCAGTGACTCGCTCCCCTACCCATGCTCGAGGACTCTCTCGTGAACACGAGCCCGACCTCGAAGCGCTGCCCCGGTGGGATGCACAGGAAAAGCAAGGGATTCGGCCCCTCGCAATCGTGAGGGTGCTTCAGCCGCTCCCCGTAGTAATCCGGGTGATGCGGAGTCATCACGTCGAGGTCCAGGCAGACCTCGCCAGCCTCGTTCCCCATCGGGATCCCATCAAGGAAGGCCACGCGGCCTTCGTGGCCCTTGTCTCCGCCTTCCCCGAACAGGTCCAGGACCTCCGTGGGCGGGCATGGCGGGTTCTTGCCCCTGGCCGGCGAGGAGCGAGTGAAGCCCGGGTCTACCTCTCGCCACAGGGCCATGCTCGCGAGCCCCTTGAGGCCGCTCGGTGGCAAGAAGGGGATTCCATAGACGTGATGCAGACAGAAACCGAGTTCTGTGGCCGATGGAGACGACAGCCACAAGACGACCCTGCTTTGGGCCTCAACCACCAAGGTCTTTGCAAGCCCCTTCGCCTCGAGCGGGCCGAGCCAGGACTGCCGGCGAGCGCGCCAGTGCTTCGCTAGGTCGGATCGCGCGCGCACAACCTCGATGGTTCGCCGATAAACGGCTTCCTTGCTGGGCAGCGGCGCGAACTTTTCCTGTGCCTCGCCCATCTCGCAAAAGACGTCCAGCCGATACGAGGGGTGCACGACCTGGTTCGCGAGAATCCCCCGTACCCTCGCCGGGGGCCAGATCGCTTGCGAGCCGCCCGACCGGTCCTCGCGCCCTCCTCCTCCGCCACCGTGCGAAGGCCGCCCGGGACCCCCGGGCCCCCTCCCCGGTGGGCCTTGATGCTGCGGTGGCCGTCCTGGTCCCAAGGGCCCCCTCCCCGGCGGCCCTCCTCGCTGATGATTGCCCATCTGGGGCCTCCTATCCTTTCTGCGTGGACGACACCTTGTCGGTCTCCTACTCCGTGATGGTGGCCTCGGCGTAGCGCTTCAACCAACCTGCCAGTGCCATGGCCCTGCGGGAGTGCAGGCGGTAGGTCGCGGCGTCGGCCTGGGCAAGCACCTTGATGCCTTGACCCACGTGATCCTTGTTGACAAGCCGTCTGCACAGGGCCTTGGCGATCTCCGGGTGCTTGCTCGCATAGAACATCAGCGTCTGGGCCAGCCCGGACGACTGGAGGTGCGCCGGGAGTTTGCGCAAGTGGCTCTTGAGTTCTTTTGCGTTGCTCGGGTCCGCGGCCTTCCACTGCTCGACCTGCTCAAACGCCCACAGCGCGTCATCTTGCGAGCGAAGCCTCGCCCGCTGGGTTTGCGGCGTGCTCATGGTGCCCTCCTCACACGATCTTCAATCTCACGAAGCCCCGGCCCACGGTCTCCTTGCCCCCGAACTGGGCGACTGGGAACGCCTGGATGATGGTCTTGAAGTGTCCGAGCAAGACCGTCTCATCCGACCGCCTGCGCACCGTCACCCCGACCACGCAGTAGAGCAGGGTGTCCTGGGGCAGATACTCCTCGGTCCACAGGGCCCCCTCGACCACCGTCTTTCGCTCCGGGTCCAGGCGCACCCGGGTGACCACCTCGGTCCCGTGCGTTACGAAATCTCGGAGGTTATCGTCCGACACCACCGCGAGCGCCTTTGGGAGCAAGTCCCTCCAGTACTGATATTCTGCACCATCCGGCAAGAGGGTTTGGAGGAACGTCGCCCACTGGTCCACCAAGTTGCTCTGTTGTGGGGTAAACTGAAACTCCTCGATGAGCACCCCATTTTTTGGGTAGGCCGACTTCGTGGTCACCAGGGCCGCATCCTCGGGGACGCTCGGGACCCCATTGGGCACCCCCTGGAGATCTGCTTCCTTCGCGTCCCTTCGCAGACGGCTGAGCAGGTAGGGGCTCGTCACCCACGCGAACATCGGCCCGGCGGTCCGGCAGGGGAACAGGACGAGCCTCGCGTCGGAGAACGCGAGGGCCCCTGGCTCCAAGCCCTTCCCGCCCGGCTGTGTCGGGGGCTCCGAGCCGAAGAGATCCGCGATCACGGCCTGGGCCACTCCGGAACGCCTGGCCAGGTCTCGGACCACCCCCTTGACCCCGGAACTGTGCACAGTCGGGACCTGCGTGGCCCGCTCCCGCTGGATGGGCAGGTCCACGTGCCCGAGTTCCGCTCCGGTCCCTGCATGGACCGGACTCTCAGCGAACATGGTCAACAGCGGCATCGTCACACCTCCTACCTAGTTCCCTTGGCTGCGGGGCCACGCCCCCACCAGACACACCCCGAACCCAGCCGCCCGCTCGAACGGGTCGGAGGCGATGCTCCGACCGTGCAGGGGCCCGGCATTGCCCTGGACAAAGACACAGGTCCCCGCAGGGTAGTAGCGCCGCATGGGCCTGGGCCGATTCGCGCCTCGCCACATGCGCCAGCCTCCAATGGCCATCGCCTTTCCGGAGGCCACGGCCAAAACCCTGACGGACGCGCCTGCGACCTCGCTCAGGTGCGCATCCTCCACGTCGTCCGGTCGCACCGGGGACAAGAACCACAAGACCGACCGCCCATCGTCCCCGCCTGTCGCGCTCGGCCACTCGAAGTCGTCCCACGCAAACCGCACCAGGTGGCGGTCCCCGCCGAGTTCCCCAAGGCCACTGGTCCTCGCGAGCACGGCTTCGAGGTCCTGGGCAAGGTCCAAGAGGGGCACGCGCAGGCAAGCCTCCCCCTTGGGGGCATAGGCCCGGCGCTGATAGAACATCCCCTCCATCACCCGGCCCCTGTCCGGGTCCATCGCGATCCCGATGCGCGACTCGGCCACGAACGGGTCCTCGTTGCAGGCATGGGCTTTCGTCGGGGTCCCGCCGGACAGCCACTCCCTCGCCCCTTGAGCGGTCAGGTAGCGATAGGGCGGCTTCTTCTCGGGGTGGCCCTCCCGCGGCGGAAACAACACCCACTCCCGACGGTCGTTGGACCATCGCGCCCCGGCCTCCCGGAGGGGCCCTGCCTCCTTGGGCTCGAGGCGCAGCGCCTGCTCGACCCCTGCGACCTTGACCTGGACGAGGTCCAGGGGCAAAGGAAACAAAAGGTCCTTTGCATTTCGCGCGATGAGCACCGGCCCCAGGGCGAAGTTGGGCGGGTGTTCTGGCGGGCCCAGACGCTCCACGCACGACCGCACGGAGTCCGGCGCCTCGGACGCCTCGTGCCAGCCACGTCCCCCGTACTCCGCCGGGTCACACCCCATGGCCCGGACCAGTTGGGCCCGCACCGCGCCCAAGACGGTCCACGGGGTCGGGGGCCACAGGGCCCTCGCGAGCGATGCCCCGCCCGCATCAAAGGACCTCCCGTCTCGCACACTGACCACGTCCAGGGGGGTGATCCTCAATGCCTTCATCGTCCCTCCTCCTCTCGGCGGTCGTAGGGTCTGGCCAGGAACTCCGCGATGGCCACGCGGTCGGCCCAGTCGGCCAAGAAGCGCCCCAAAGCGACCCCTGGATGTCGTTGGGGGTCTCCGAGGCGTTCCACAAGGCCGCTCAACTCTTTGACCTCGTCCTCGTCAAGTCCCAGGCGCCGCGCGATCACGCGCTTCGCGAGGGGCCTGGCCAGCCGATACAAGTGGGCCGGCGTTCCACCCGCCTCCTCGTGCAGGGCCGCGAACTCCGCGGCGAGCATCACCCCGAGGCTGCGCGACACCCGATGTCTTGCGAACCATCGGACCAGGTCGAGCAGGTCGGTCATGGCCTCGCCAAAGGGGAGCACGGCCTGCGATTCCTGACCGCTGCGACGCAGGACCGCGATCCCGAGCGCATTGCGACCCGCCTCTTTCGCGGCCCTCTCGGCCTGGCGAGCCCGTTCCATCGCGAGACCCAGCGGGTCCTTCGCGTGGAACACGCACATCCCGGCCGAGGCCGTGGCCTTTTTGCCAAAGGCCGGGACCAGGCGTCGGTCCCTGGTGAGCGACCAGGGACGATGCTGCCCTTCAGGCGGCGGGGCCGGGTCCTCGTCTTCCCCAAATCTCTGCGGATGGCCCGAGAAACGCCACCGTAGCCGCCACACGAGGCGCAGCGCATCCCACGGCGGGGCCAGAAACAACACATCGTCCCCGCCTGCATAGACCAGGTGGCCTGAAAGCCCCTCCCTCTCGATGGTCCAGGGGGCCGCGTGCTGGGCGAAGCCGCTGCAGATCGCGCTGATCGTCGCGTGGATGGCTGGGGTGACAGGCCGCAAGAGGTCCTCGATGACTTGTTTGGCCTGGCCCAACTGGTCGCGCGCTTTCGGATGGAGCATGTCGAGGAGCCTCGGTGCCTTCTCGCCGGACAACCACTTGCCGATCTCGTCCCCGTCGAAGACGACGACCGCAAGGTACGGCGAAGGCTCGGGAATGCCTGACTCGGTCGCCGCGTGGACAAACCCCCTGATGGCCTTGGCGACCTGCTCGGGGACCTCCTCTTCCCCTCGGCGGATGGGCAAGAGGACCTGACCGTCCAGCCGGGCGAACTCCTTCAAGGTCGCATCTTCCCCTGCTGCCTGCGCGACAGCGGCCACGCTGAACACGCGCCGCTCGTCGCGGTCCGGCAGGCGCTCGCACTCGCGCAAAAGGCCCTGCACCCGGTCGGCCCAGGAGGGATCGTCCTGGCAGCGCTTGATGACTTCGAGTTTCGTGCGGCTCGTCGCGACCTCGGTCGTCGAGGGACTGCCCCACTTGCGAGGCCCGCCCACGTCCGCACGGCCCACGAGCCTCTTCAGGTAGCAGACCCCGCACAAAGCCTCGCCCTCCTTGAGCCAGGGGTACCGCCCGCGGTCTTGTGCCATCTGGCGCCACAGGTCGCGCTGTCCATAGAAATCCCGGCCGCCCAGGACCTCGCGTTCCCCGCAGATGGTGCACTTGAGGCCGTCCTCTTCCCGGTAAGACCGTCCGGCCAGGCGGTCCCGCTTGGCCGCATCGAGCAGGACCGCGCCCTGTTCCGACACGACCGGATAGAGGCTCCCCGCGTTCGGGCGATAGCCGGGCAGGGCCTGGACTCGGGCCTTGGCCTTGCGGACCTGGCTCGCGATGCGCTCTGGCCATGCATGTGGCCCATGCAGCCATGCCTCGATGTCCTTCACTTGAGGCCATCGCACCACGCTCCAGTGCACTTCGAGGAGGTCCTCGACCTGCCTCCGACCGCGCTCTCGCACAGTCTCCTGGTCCGCGTCCGGCCATTTCTCGCAAGCCTGGTCGAACAGGTCCACGAGGTATTCCCGGACCTTCTTCTCCGACTCCTGCGCCACCCTCTCTGCCTGGTCGGCAGGAAGCACGGCCACGAAGAGGTTGGGCAAGGAGGGGATGCGGAGGCCGTGGGTCTCGGCCTCATGGTGGGCCGCCTCCACGAGGTCTCTCAGGGGTGACGGGATGTCGCCTTGACAGGACCTCACCTCTTGCGCGAGCCACACGTCGAACAGAGGTTGCCAACCCAGGTACGGATAGAGGACGCTGTCCGGGCCATGTTCCGCGACCAGGACCTCACCTCTTGCGCGAGCCACACGTCGAACAGAGGTTGCCAACCCAGGTACGGATAGAGGACGCTGTCCGGGCCATGTTCCGCGACCACGACCTTGATGGCCTCGAAGATCGCGCACGACAAGAGATACGACCCCGCCCACAGGTCGGCGAGGCTCCTCGCGGCCTCGATGAAGGGTTGCACGGGCCCGATTGCGAAGCGAAAGAGCGCTGGTTCCGCACCTCGGGCCAGGATCGGGGCCAGGCACGCGACCAGCGAGTTGTGCAGGAAGACCGAATGCGTGGGCATCCGCGTGTCCGCGGGGAGCACGTCCCACAGTGACCCGAAGCGTGTTCCACCCTGCCCCTCGGCTCGTCGCAAGAGGTCCGTCCCGAATCGCCACAGCAACAGGTAGCGAAGCCTCGGGTCCTGCACGCCCGCGAGCGGCCCCACGAAGTCCGGCCCCTCGACCAAGTGGCGCGCCTGGTCAATTTCGTCAGGGGTCAGGCGGACTTCCGCAAACTCCAGGTGACCATCCCGGTATTGCGCGAGCGGGGTGCCATCGAGTGGGTGGACCAGGGTCAGTTCGGTGCGCGGGTTCACTTCGAGGTCGCGCAGGAACTCCGCCCGGTCCGCGCCGGCTGCCACATGGTCTGCCTGACGGATCACCTCCTCCCAGTCGTCCTTCAGCGCATCGCGCCCGCACAGCCTCGACGCGATCTCGCGCCCGATGCCTGCGTGGTCTTGCCCCAGGACCAGCGGCTTGTGCGGCGAGTCGTGCAGGATCGCAAAGGTCTTCAAGACCCAGTCATTCGCTGACATGTCACCCTCTCTCGGTGCGACCCGATTCCGAAACAAACAGGCGAGACCGCGGACTCGCTGCCCTCTCGCCACCGGTCGGGACCGGATGGCGGGTCCCCCTCCAGTGGCTGTGACACGGCCAACTTCAGCCTCGTCTTCGATGAAACGCAGGCGTTGATATAGCGAGCCCTTTCCGCGATGTCAAGGCTTCGGTTAGACATATCAGAACTCATCGTTCTTGAAAACTTGTCACAACGATTCAATAAGCACGACCGCCTCGGCCGCAAACACCACGGCCCGAACAAGGCTGTAGAACATCTGCGTGCCTCCTTTTCAACGGGCCCAAGCCCCTTGCCGGGCCCTCACCCAGGAAGACGACGCGACTTCCGACCATCTGACACTTCGCGCGTTTGGGGCCATCTGTCAGAACCCCCGTCCCCTTGCGCGTCCTGATCCAAGAGGACTCGCTTGCGGAGGCCTTGACATGCCGGACAACCTTGAGGACCTCCTGAAATCAGCAGACGAGGCCGAGGCCCAGGGCGACGTCGAGTCGTGCCTGCGCCTGCTCAGGCTCGCGGCCTCGCGGCCCGAGGCAACGGCGGACACCTGGTTTCGTCTGGGCCGGCTGCTCGTGGATTTGGGTCAGGTGCAAGAGGCCCAGAAGGCCCTGGAAGGTGCGCTTCATCGCGACCCCGCGCATCTCGAGGCTTTGGACCTCCTTGTCGAAATCGCGCCGCTCGCAGACGGTCACGACCTGGCCCTGCAGGCCCTCGAACGCGCACGGGAGGCCCAGGTTCCTGACAGCGTGCTTCGCCCCTTGCGCCAGGTCATCCACCGCGCGGCTTCCGAGCCCCTGCCCGAGGCGGACATCCTCCCCGAGCCCCCGGACCTCGAGGTCCTGCCCGACGATGCCGATCTCGTGCGTTTCTTGGCCTTTTTCGGGGGCCGCGAGGATGTCTATGCCCGGCAGTGGTACTCCTCCGGACGAGACCGAGGCGGCTACAGCCCGGTGCACGAGCCCCTGACCCCTTCCGTTTTGCGCCGCCACTTTTTGGGCGAAGTCACCCTGGGCGTCTATCCCGTGCGTCTGGACGGCACTTGCGTCTTTGCGGCCGTGGACCTTGACATCGCGCCCTCGGTGCTCGATGCCGCGCGGGCCGACGCCTCCCTGGCCCGCAGGGTCGCGCTGGCCCTCCAGAAGGCGACCGCAGACGCCCGCGCCATGCTCGCGGACCAGGGCTTCACCGTGATCGTCGAGGACTCCGGCTACAAGGGGCGCCACCTGTGGCTCCCCTTTGATTCCCCGGTCCCCGCGCGCGTCCTGCGCGACCTCGGTGACCACATCGAGCGCGCCCTGCGCAGCGTCGTGGATCGCGACCTCCTTGGCGTCGAGTGCTTCCCCAAGCAGGCCGAGGTCCGAGGCAAGGGGCTTGGCAACCTCATCAAACTGCCCCTGGGCATCCACCGACGCAGCGGTCGTCGTAGCGCGTTCCTGGATGCGGACCTCTCGCCGATCCGCCGCCCCTTCACGTACCTGCGCTCCCTCTCGCGGGCCCCGGCGTCCCTGGCCATTCAGGCCATCGAGTCCCTGGCCGCGCGCCTGGCCCCTCCCTCGCCAGCGCCCGCGGATTCCCAGGCGCCTGCGGGCGACGCCGGCGTGCGCGAGCCCGCACCCGACCTGGCCGACCTCCTTCCGGCCCCGCCGGCCCCGCCCCCACCCTGGACCGAGGCCGACTTCTCGACGGACCCCGACGTCCGCCACCTCCTCTCGGCCTGCCCAATCCTGGCCGACCTCGTGCGCCAGGCCCTGGAACACAATGTCCTCTCGCGCGAGGCCCGCCTGGTCTTGCGCCACACCCTGGGCCATTTCCCGTCCGGGCTCCTCGCCTACAACTTCCTCCACGACCGTACCGCTGGCGCGCCCCAGGACCGCCTCGTCTCCCTCCTGCGAGGCAACCCCGTGTCCTGCGCCAAGGTCCGCGCGCGCCTGCCCGAGGTCGTGGCGCGCCTGTCCTGCGCCTGCGACTTCCCCTGGGCCTCGGACACGTATCCGCACCCAATCCTGCACCTGTCCGACCCAGCCCGGCCCCCGGTCGTGGCCCAGGCCGAGCGCCCTGCGTCCGAAGCGGTGTTGGACCTCGAGGCCGAGGTCCGCCGCTTTACCCAGATCGTCCGGCGCCTGAACGACCTCGAGCGCGACCGCGACGGCCTGGCGCGCCGTCTCGCGTTGGCCCTGCGCGCGCTCCCGGACGCGTGCATCGTCTTGCCCGAGGGCACGCTTCGCCTGGTCGTCGAGTCCGGCATCGAGGTCCTGGACTTCCAGCCCGCCGTGACGGATGCGCCGGCCCCGGTGCTCGTGGACACCCCCTCGGAACCTGTCCCCGCCTTCCGCGTCGCGGCTGTGCGCGCTGCGGCCTCGTTTGGCGTCGCGGCCCCCGCCAAGGAGTCCGCATGAACCGCGTCGTCGTCATCTCCGAGCCCTTGTCG
>FWWM01002724.1_pt1 | contig 46394 bp, 38 predicted proteins | sample 2228351 | NCBI WGS metagenome assembly FWWM01 (sample SAMEA103939774, study PRJEB20133) | metagenome
AAGCGGTGGAGGTCAACATCCAGGCGTTGTCACCGGCCGCCTGCGCGTCGCGAACGGCCTTCTCGAGGGCTGCTAATTTGTCGGCGTCTTGCGCACTCAACGACGCGGCGATGGCCGGCGACAAAAGGATCGGTCTTATGCTCATCGAAACAATTCACCTCACAGTAACGAAAAACCGAGTTTTCGATCTACCCCTATCACTTTTAATATGCGGCTAAGTGGTGCGGTTTGACAAACGAAACATTTCTATAGCGCTAATACAAAATTTTGATAGCTCGATCCCAGCGTGAGTTTTCAGTAGTTTTCCGCGCCGAAGCCTGCCCGGCACAGCACACGGCGGCCCGGCTTTTACCTGTGTTTTTCCCCTTCGAGCGTGCGAAGACTCATCCTCCGACGCACGTGGGGAGCGATTCCCGCAGTCACGCCCGCCGCGGAGTTCCGGGCCCGGGCGCCCCATCCCGGCAGCTATCCAATACGTCCTTGCCGTCATGCGGGCATCAACAGCGCGACTCATATCTCCGCCCGCCTGGCGATCGGCGGCTGAACGGGAAACAAGGACGGCGCGGGCGCGCTCTGGGGCCAGAATCGGGCCTGTGTCGAGGTCCGCGCGCGTTCTCACCCGCAAGTCTGCGGCGCCGCGTGATCGGCCCCGCCTGAAACAGCGATGCGCCGGCGGGCTGGAGCCACGAGCCACAGAACACCTCGTCTGAGCTCGCCGATGCCTTACCCAAGCGAGATCCAAGCGCTCAGCGCTCGGGACCGAAATAAGCCACGATGCCCAGGAGAACGGTCTGCTGGTGGTAAAACCCGCCCGGCGCGGCCCCGCGGGCGAAGAAAGGCTGATCGGACCAGTCTCGGCGATATTCCAGCCGCGCGAGTACGCCCTGCGCCATCTTGAACTCGCCCGTTAGCGTGAACTCTTTGAGCTTCTGCACGGTGCCCGTGGCGAACCCGTCGGCGTCGTTGAACCACTCCAGACGCGGCGCAACTGCCAACCAGCGGTTCACCGCAAAACGCGCCGCCGCCGCTACCCCAACCCAGCGGCTGCCGGCGAAATCCGCGAAGCCTTTGTCAACGCCGTAGTCAAAGTTCAGATAAAACTGAGCCCGATCGTTGGGGTTGACCTGGAGCGTTGTGTCATAGAGGTGACGATAGCCTCGATTGGTCTCCGGTTTCTCCGGTCCCAGGTGGTAGGTGTGGGTCCAGGTGAACTTTTGCGTCGTAACGGTGCCAAGCAGGCCGATCGTCTTGCCGGTGTTGTTATCCTCGACGTTGTTCCAACCGTTGGCCAGGTGAACACCCGTAGTGAAGTGCTTGCCGACCGGCATGGTGGCCCGAACGCCGAAGTGGTAATAGGGGATAGCATAGGCAAATAGCAACGAGCGTGAGTAATTCCAGTTGCTGTGCGTCTCGATGACTTCAGCGCCCGCCGCAGTCACGTACTTTCCGAAGTCGAGTTGTAACCCCCTGGCCTTCGCCGGCTTGTAGCTGACAAACGCCTGCTGGATGTGCCGAAAGATTTCCGGTCCTGCCTCGGCTCCGTGCACGATGTCGAAGGCGCGGCCGAAGCCGAGGTCCACTCGAAAACCCAGAGGATCCGGCTCGTGGTCAAGCACAAGTTTCACCATGTTGAGGCTGAATTGGTCGGCTTTCACGTCGAAGTTTCGCAACTGATTGGTTCTCGTAGCCGGGTGGTTGAGGTTGATGCTGTAGTAACCGTCAATCAAACCGCTGAACTGAATCGGCCCGACCGACCACTCGCGCTCGCCGTCCGTCGGGGCGCTCACAGACGCGGTTGCCGCGGGCCCTCCAGTTGCAGGCGCCTGCGCGCGACCTGTTGCGGCCAGACCGAGGAACACAGCCAGAGCGGGCACACACTTACCCGGTGTCATTGAAAAATTACCTCCGCAAACTTAGAGTTCAGGATCCTGGGGATCCCGGATTTGAAGTTACCGACTTGGGATCATTCTAACCCAAGGCGACGCATTTGACTCATAGAAAATTTGGATTGTGCCTATAGAAGCACCGAGAGCGGCGAAAAGGGAGGAATCCAGGGATGAATCCGGTCCGGGCCCTGAAGAGACCGGACAGAAATCAATCAGAAAGATCAGGAAATGTTTCAATCGAAAGCAGCCGATTTGTCGCGCTTGGGGGGCGGGCCGGGTTTGGACCCGGGCCGGGGGGCTTGCGAGCTCTTGAGGTGGCGCGGCCGGCTCCGACGTGGGCGTTGTCCCGCTCGGACTCCGGGAGGCGGCTGCGCATCGGGCTGCGGGCCGGAGGCCGCTCAGCGCCGCGCGCGTGGGGCCAGCAGCTCGGCAACCAGGCCGCCGGCGTTCTCCGGGGTTACGCCGAGCGGTTGGCAGTAGGTCTCCGGGCGAAAGGGTCGCCGGGCGTGTTCTAAGGTGTGGGCGTCGGTGGAAACCGTGAATCGAACGCCCAGCTCCGCCAGAGGCCGTACGTCGGCCACCATCGCCTCGCGGCAGGCCGGACGCGCCATGCAGGCCTCGGTTTCGCGAGCGATCTCCACATAGATGCGCGCGCCGCGCAAGACCTCGGCCAGCTCCGCCTGCTCGCCGGGTTGGAAGAACCGGTACTCTTCGGCGGTCAGCGAATCAAGCCGACGGCCCGCCTCGAGCGCCGCGCGTTCCAGATGCTCGACCCGCATGGTGAAGGGATGGAACAGAATCATCGGCCGCTTCAGGCGCTCTTGCAAGGCTCTGACCTGCCGGGCGCGCCGGATGAGATGGCGACCGTCGGGCGGGGCCTTGCCGTGACGCGGGCTGATGTGGAAGCCCACAGCCTCCACCATCTCGAGGGCACTGAGCTCGAGCCCGGTGTCGAGCTCCTCTTCGGAGACCTCCCAGCCGGTGAAAACGATCAAATCCTGCCGCCGACTGGCGGCCCGCGCGAAATCGGCGAGGAGGGCGCGATGCCCGGGCGGCCCCATGGGGTAGCGGGCGGTAAAGGAGGGATGGCGGAGCAACCAGTCGCGGTACTGCGAATCGCTCATGCGGTACAGCTCCAGATGGTCCACCAGCAGGACCACGCGGCGCCCATCGGCTGCGGCAAGATCCAACCACTCGTCCAGGGATGTCTCGCGCTCGAGGCCTGCGTGCAGGTGCAGGTCCATCTCGCGAAGCTGGAAGCGGGCCGGCGGCCCCTGGGCAGCGAGGAGGCCCACGGCAAGAAAAGCGAAGACAAACGGCGGCTGCGTGCGCGGCTGCAACATTTCAGGTGCGTCTTGCATCTGCGTCTCCCGGAGGAGCGGGAACTCCACTCCAGCTTGCGTTATCGAGGCGCGGACGCCGCTGTTCGCTTCGGCTCGACCGCGCAAATCGCCCGCGCCGCTCGCCCATCACAAGAACCAGCGGTTTTGCGCGTGCACGACATCGCCCAGTCGTCGCATGAAGGCCAGCTCGTCGTCGCTCATGGGTCCGCGTTCCAGGGCAGCCAGGTTCTCGCGCAGTTGCGCTTCGTTGCGCGGGGCGGTCAGGCAAACGTGCACGTGGGGATTGGTGAGCACGAAGCGATAGCAGTCGCCGGCGGTGGCCAGGCGCTCGCTCTCGGGCCAACCCTTGGGTCTTTTCAGCAGGCGTCCCCAACGCGTGGCCGTGTAAGCCACCACGCCCGGATTGGAGGCCGCGACGTAAGGGAAGACCTCCTGCTCGGCGCCACGGTGCGCCGCGTTATACCGGACCATCACCACGTCGAGTTTGCCCTGCCGAACGAGTTCCGCGGCGTAGGAGCGGACGTGGGTCGAGATGCCGATCCAGCGGATCTTGCCCTCGCGCCGGGCTTCGAGCAGCACGTCGTAGACCCGCTCGGACAGCCGCCCCCGGCCCAACCAGAGGATCTGAAAGACATCCAGGTAGTCGGTACGCAGTCGGCGCAAGGCCTGCTCGATCCCGCGGCGCACCCACCAGGATCCCAGATTCCATACGCCCGTGGCCACCACAAGTTGCTCACGATGTGCCGGAAATACGGCCCTCAGCGCGCGGGTCATGTGGCGGTCCCAGGGATACCAGAACAGGTAGTTCATGCCCGCCTCGATGCCCGCGCGAAGGGCAGCTTCTCCGGGCCAGTAGGAGCCGCTCAATCCCAGGCGGAAGACTCTTCGGCCCGTGCGCCCGAGCGTGGCGAAGAGGAAGTCTTCGGACACCGGCGGCTACCGTTCAGCGCTTGCTGAGGTCGCGAATGAAGATGTCTTTGAACTTCATGTTGCCCTGGCCGCCGGAGTGCAGTTGCAGGGCGATGTAGCCGTCGAAGGAGCGCGGAGCGGGATCCGTAAAGTCCACCATGAGCACGCCGTTCAGCTTGCAGATGTAGCGGTTGCCCTCCACCTTCATGAACATGTCATTCCAATCGTAGGGCCGGATGACGGTTTCGTTCTCCGGAGCGGGCCAGACGACCCAAGCGCGCCCGTCGCCGTAGACCCCGCAGGTGTGATGGTTGAGAGTGCGGTCAATCTCGAACTGCAAGCCCTGGGTGACGGTGGCGGTGCCGGGTTTGAAATCGGCGTGGAAAAAGACGCCGCTGTTGCCGTCGGCTTCGGCCTTGAAGCGCAGCGAGAGTTCAAAATCCTTGTAGGTCTTCTCGGTTCGCAAATACCCGTATTCCTTGGTGATCCCCTGGCCGTGAATGACGCCGTCCTCGACTTCCCACTTTTCATTGCCGACCTTGACCCAACCGGTCAGGTCCTTGCCGTTGAACAAGGAAACCCAACCGGTCTCCGGGGGCTTGGGGCGCTCGGCTCGCGGCTGTTGGGACCAGAGCAGGCCTGCCGCGGCGGTCAGAACACAGGCGCGAATTGCGAGTCTGAGCATGGTCATGTTTCCTCCAACCTGCACATGATAGCGAGAAAGCGGGAGGCGCATTCCCGCGCGGGGCCGGGGGGCTCGCAGTGAATCCTACGGCAGTTCAAACAAAAACCTGTCAATTTGTTCCGGGCTGACATAGAAATGCGGCGAGGCGCGGATCCAGCCCTGACGCGCCGCCGTCACAATGCCTTTAGCTCGCAGCTCGGCGACCACGGCGCGACTGTCCAGCCCTTCCTTGCGGAAGGCGACGATGCCCGAACCGGTAGTCGGCGTTCGCTGGCACAACAGCCGGTATCCCCTGGCGACCACGCCGCGGGCCACCTGATCGGCCAGGGCGTCAACGGCGGCGGCGATGTGCGGAATGCCGATGTTCAGCAGGAACTCGATGGCGGCGCGCAGGCCGAAGCAGCCAACGGTGTTGAGCGTGCCGCACTCGTAGCGGGCGGCGTCGGAGCGCAGCGTGAGATCTCGGTTGCCGAAGTCCTCCCAGCGAGCGAAGTTGGTCCAACCCAGCTCGGCGGCGGCGATTTGGTCCTGAACTTCCCGGCGCACGTAGAGAATGCCGCAGCCCTCGGGTCCCAAGAGCCATTTGTGGCCGTCAGCGGCCAGGGCGTCCACCCGGGCGCGACGGACGTCCAGAGGGTAAGCTCCCAAGCCCTGGATGGCGTCGAGCAGGAACAAACAGCCGTGGCGGCGACAGATCTCACCGATGGTTTCGATGTCGGCCCGATAGCCGCTCAGGTACTGGACGAAACTCAGCGCCAGCAGGCGCGCCCCCCGGCAGGCCTGCTCGATCTTCTCGGGCGGATCGTAGACGGAGAGTTCCTCCAGCCGAACGCCCCTGGACTCCAGGTGCTTCCAAGGCAAGTAGTTCGCCGGGAACTCCTCGCGAAACACTACGATCCGATCGCCGGCTCGCCACGCCAATCCCATCGCCACAGCCGCGATGCCCTCCGAGGTGTTCTTCACCAGGGCGATTTCCTCGGGGGTCGCCCCGATCAAGCGCGCCGCCGCCTGGCGGAGCCCCGCGTAGGCCGCCAACCATTCGCCGTAATGGAGGGATCCGTAGCGGCAGGCGTCCTGGGCCAGCCACTGGATAGCCTCGGCGGCGGGTTTTACGAGCGGGGCGACGCCGGCGTGATTCAAATAGATCAGGTTGGCGGCGACCGGGAACTGATCGGCGTAAAGCCGCCAGAGCGGCTGCTCAGCCGCGGGCGAGAGATTTTCGTAACCCATCAGAGAAACTATACGTTATTGGGAGTGAGGCCGGCGCTTCGACGCAGCCAGCCGGGGGCGAGGCGCGCGGAGTGTCGGGCGATTTTCGAACAGGCGAGATCCGCCGCCGGGGTATAATGGCGGTAGGCACGGTCCCCGGAGCGGCACCGAGGACGAGGAGGCGGCCAATGCGAGGGCACTGGAAAATCGCGGTGGCGGCGTTGACGGCGCTGGTGTTGACGATGCCCGGCGCAGCGCTTGCCAAGGATAAGAAGAAAGATCCGGACGCCATCGGCGAGCGAGACGTCGGCAAGGGGATCAACTTTTACTCCCTGGAAAAGGAAATTGCGCTGGGCAAGGAACTGGCGCAAGAGGTCGAGCGGCAGGCCAAGATCATTGACGACCCGGTGATCGCCGAGTATGTGAACCGGGTCGGTCAGAACCTGGTGCGCAATTCCGACGCGAAAGTTCCCTTCACCATCAAAGTGATTGACAGCGAGGAGGTGAATGCTTTCGCTCTGCCGGGCGGCTTCTTTTTCGTCAACAGCGGGTTGATCATGAAGGCCGAGACGGAAGCCGAACTGGCCGGTGTCATGGCTCATGAAATCGCCCACGTGGCGGCCCGTCACGGCACCCGGCAGGCGTCGCGCGGGGCCATCGCCAACTACGCGATGATTCCGCTGATTTTCTTGGGCGGCTGGACAGGGTACGGCGTGCGGCAGGCGGCCAGTGTGCTGGTGCCGATGCAGTTTCTGCACTTCTCGCGGAGCTTCGAGCGCGAGGCGGACCTGCTGGGCCTTCAATATCTCTACAAGACCGGCTACGATCCCACGGCCTTTGTGGATTTCTTCGAGCGGATTCAGGCGCTCGAGAAGCGGCGTCCGGGAACCATATCCAAAGTCTTCTCGACGCATCCGATGACCGATGACCGGATCAAGGAAGCGCAGAAGAACATCCAGGAGATCCTCAAGGCCAAGCCCGAGTACATCGTGACCACTTCGGAGTTCGATCAGGTCAAGGCGCGCCTGATCGCCATGAGCAATCGGCGCAAGCCTGACGATAAGGACGCCAACCGTCCGCGGTTGAGGAAAGGACCCAGCGGCGGTCCGGTGGATGCCGAGGACGAGAAGAAGGACAAGCCGAAGGACGAGGACGAGCGCCCCACGTTAAAGCGGCGCGGCTGAGCGAAGGTTTCGGCGGCGCCTGACAGCGTCCGGGCTGCGCGAAGCTCAAGGTCGCTCTTCCAGCTCACCGAGCTTGGCTTCAAAGACCGCGAGGGGGTGGGCGCCCATGAGCACTTCACCCTCGACACCGTAAGCGGTCGAACGTCCGATCACGAAAGCGGGCGTTCCGTTGAGACCCAGCGAGAGAGCCTGGAAGATATCCTGCTGAATGGCGGAGCGATGCTTGCCGGCGTCGAGGCAGGCTTTTAAAGCCGCGACATCCAGCTTGACTTGCTCAGCATAGCTCAGGATGTCTTGCTCGGATAGGCGGCTGGAATTGGACACCAGCAGATCGCGCATCTCCCAGAACTTACCCTGATCGCGCGCGCACCGCGCGGCTTCGGCTGCACGAAAGGCATTGGAGTGCAACTCCAGGGGAAGATCCAGGCTGGCGAAGCGCAGCTTGCCGGTCTCGATATACTTTTTGCGCAACTCCGGGAAGGTGGCCAGATGGAAGCGGCGACAGAAGCTGCACTGGTAGTCCGTGAACTCGATCATGGAAAGCGGCGCGTCTTTCCGCCCCAACCACCGGTCTTCGGAAACGCGCACGGTGGCCCTGGCCCGCGCTTCGGGTTCCGGCGGGCGCAACGCGCGCTCCAAAAGCAGACGGATTTGCCGGAGCTCGTCCAAGATGGCTTCGGCCTGCTGCTTGGTGATGCCGGGCTCCTGCGGCCAGACAGCGGCGGTTAGAAGCCAGCAGGTAAGCCCCCTGCCGCTAGGATGCGTCTCATTCCCTCAGGCTACTACAGGGAATAGAGAGGGGAGCAAGCCACGAGCGCGATCCGCCGTCCGAGACCTCCGGTGGCGTTCACGCTGCGGGCTTGTAGGCGATGCAATCAATCTCGATCTTCAGGCCGGGGGCGACAAACTTTGCCGCCACGGTGGTGCGCGCGGGTTTGTGCCGGCCGAAGAACTCCGCGTAGACCTCGTTCATGGCGGCGAAATCCGCCGGGTCGTCCAGGAAGACCGAGCAGCGCACGACGTCGGCCAGCGAGGCTCCGCATCCTTCCAAGATCCGCCGGATGTTTTCCAGCACCAAACGGGTCTGCTGACGAACATCGCCCAAGGAGAATTCGTTGGTCGCCGGATCAATGGCGACCTGTCCGGAGACGAAAATGAAATCCCCGGCGCGAACTGCCGGCGAGTAGGGGCCGCGCGGGGCAGGAGAACCGGGTGGAATGATTCTTTCGATCATGCAGTCTAATTTACACGGATCCGCGCGCGGCGGGCCTCGGCGCCGGGAGCGGCGAAGCGCCGTCGCTTACTCGAGAGCGGGCGCGGCCTTCTTGCGTCCGGTGCGCGTGGCGCGTGCGGTTTTGCGAGTGGCAGTCGTGGATGCAGCCTTAGCGCGCGTGCGGCGCGACTTGCGCGCCGGCTGTTCGGACGCAACCGCTTCAGCGAACTGCAAGACGGGCTCGGCAGGAATGACGTCGGCATCCGCAGGCGGATAGAACTCCGCGCCCAGGTAAACCATGAGGCCCTTCTCTTCATCGGGCTGGATGCGCACGAGCAGCTTATCCTGGGCGTAGTTGAGCAGCTCGGTGAATTCCTGAAAGCCGTAGCGCTTGCAGTCGAAGTCCGGGTGCTCGCGAGCGACCCAATCGGCCAGCTCCTCGGCCGTCACGCCGTTATCCATCTCCAGCCGGTGAGTTTCCAGAACGTCGCGCAGCAGCGGGAGGGCTTCCTCGGGCTTCAGCGGGGGACGCTCCGGTTGTGCCGCAGGCTTGCGCTCGATGAAGTAGCGGCCTTCGGCACCGGTGACATTGAGGTAGCCGGCCGCCTGGAGTTTCTCGACGAAGTCCGTGAACGTGCCGGCCCCGTAAGCCTTCTCGCTGAAGGCCGGATCCAGTTGCAGCATGGTTGACTTCAAGAGGCCGAGCTGCGGCTTGGCGCCCCGGCGTTCCAGAGCTTGCAGCGCGCGCTCCACCAGGGGCATGGCCTGGGCGAGGTCCAGCGGTTCGGGGCGCGGTCTGGCGGGGCGGCTCGGGCGCGCTTGCGTCTTCTCCTTGGGCTCGCGGACCGGTTCGGTGTCCATCAAGGATTCGAAGCTGATGAACTCGTGGCAGTTCTTCTGAAGAATGGTGCTGGTGAAGGCCCGGCCCCCGACCACAAAAACGGTCTTGCCGTACATCTTGAGGCGGTTGACCAGGGGGATGAAGTCGCTGTCGCCACTGACGATGGCGAAGGCGTTGATGTGGTCGTGGGTGAAAGCCATCTCCAGGGCGTCCAGGGCCAGGTTGATGTCCGCGCCGTTCTTGTCGCCCCGCGGCGAGATCACGCGCTGGACCATCTGGACGGCGTTCTCGGCCATTTGACGCTTCGCGCTTTCGTTGCGCCCCCAGTCAGCATAAGCGAACTTGGCGACGATGTCGCCGCGCTCCTTCAAGGCGTCCAGTACGACGCCCACGTTGAATTCCCCTTTGAGGGTGGATTTCACGCCGATCTCAATGTTGTCGTAATCAATGAAAACGGCGATCTTGAGTTTCTCTTGCATTTGCGCCTCCGGCGCACGGTTCCGGGCCGGCCGTATTCCCGCTCGCGCAGGAGTCAGCGGCCCGGCCGGCATTGTCTGCCGTCACGTTCCAGCGTTTGGCCAGAAGGCGGAGTCTCGCCTTTGCCGCCGCTTGGGCATCGGCGTCCCGCGGGCGCTCGAGCCCGCGAGCGGTCTGCTAGCGTCACGGACGGCTACCTTCAGCATACTCCCTTCCGGCAGGCAGCGGATTTCGGCGCCGAGGCCTGCGGTTAAACGATGGCTTTAAAGCCGTCCGGGCTCAGGCGCGCGCGACGACCTCTCTTGTAAGCGATATTGGCCAGGTGAGGGCCGGCGACAGCTTTGGCGCCCACTTCGACCGGGCAGGTGGGATCCTGTCGCGACTTGATGCAATCCAGGAAGTTCTGCACATGCGCCTCGACAGGCACGCCCTCTCGGACGTCCATGATGGGTTTGCGATTTTCGGGCTTGGCCCAGGGCTCCTTGTAGAGGCGGAATCCGGCCTCGTCCAGGATCAGCGTGCCCTCGTCGCCCATGAAAGTAATGGACCAACCGTTCTCGTACGAGTTGCAGTAATTCAGGGTCCAGGTGCAGACGAAACCCGGGAACTCGAAAACCGCACAGAAGACCTCAGGCGTTTCGGCGCCGGTCATCTTGACGACCTCGCCCCAGCAGACCGCCGAGCGTGGCGGCTCGCTCCTGGTGAAGCGCAGCACGCAATCCATCAGGTGCGTCCCCTGGTCGGTCATGTGGCCTCCGGAGTAATCCCAGAAGCAGCGCCAGGAGCGGAAGCGCATGGGCTCGAGCGGGCGCTTGGGCGCCTTGCCCAGGAAACGCTGCCAATCGAGCTTGCCAGGCAGCGGCGAGTTATTCAGAGGCCGCGCGGTGTTCCAGTTCCACATGGGCTTGACCATGGAGATCTTGCCCAGGGCGCCGTCGGCGATGACCTTCTCGGCGCGGGCGATGACCGCGGCGCTGCGACGTTGCATGCCGATCTGCACAACACGTTTGGCGCGCCGCGTGGCCTCGATCATGCGGCGGCTTTCCTCCAAGGAGTGGGACATGGGCTTTTCCAGGTAGACGTCTTTGCCCGCGGCGAGCGAGTCCAGGAGGTTGGGACAATGCTGGTGGTCGGGAGTGGCGATGACGACGAAGTCAATTCCCGGCTGGGCCAGCAGTTCGTGATAATCCACGTAGCTCTTAGCCTGGGGCGCATCCTTGAGCGCCTCCTGCATGTTCGGCTCGTAAACTTCGGCGATGGCCACACACTGGGCGCCGAGCTTCATGAAGACACGATTCAGATAACGGCCACGGCCGCCGGCGCCGATGACGCCGTAGGTCAGGCGATCATTGGCGCCGAACGCGCGGCTGGGAACGAACAAGGGCGCAGCCATCGCCGTGGCCCCGCCCAAGAAGGATCTGCGGTTCTGTTGCATGATGAATACCTCCACGCAGGCGGCCGTGCGCCGGCGCCGCCTTAAGGGGCGCCGGTCGGGCCGTCGTTCGCGTAATCAGATAATTTGTCACCGTCGGCGCACGGCCGTCAAGCGTAAGGCGCGGCCGGGGTCACGGCGCCCGGGAGCCGCCGCGCACCTCGCATCGGGGCCGCGGGCTACCAAAACACGAGCGGCCCGGCATGACGGAGCACGCCGGGCCGAAAATCGGGGACGGAGTGCTCAGGCGGTGCGCATCAGCTCGGCCTTGGCTTCCGCCCCCTTGGCGGCGATGGCCGCCTGGGCCGCGGCCAGCCGTGCGATGGGCACGCGGTAAGGTGAGCAGGAGACGTAGTTCATACCCACCCGATAGCAGAACTCCACCGAGCTGGGCTCGCCGCCGTGCTCGCCGCAGATGCCCACCTCGAGATCGGGCCGGGTCTTGCGCCCGAGCTGGACACCCATCTCGACCAGCTTGCCCACGCCTTCCTGGTCGAGCACCGCAAACGGGTCGGCCTTGAACAGCTTCTTCTCCTCGTAGACCTTGGAGAACTTCACGTAATCGTCACGGGAAATCCCCAACGCCATCTGCGTCAGATCGTTGGTGCCGTAGCTGAAGAACTCGGCCTCCCTGGCGATCTGGTCGGCGGTGAGAGCGGCGCGCGGCACCTCGATCATGGTGCCGACCATGTACTTCAAATCCGTGATGCCGTGTTTGGAAAGGACCTCCTCGGCGACACGCACCACGATCTCTTTCTGATGCGCCAGCTCGGCCACGTTGCCCACCAGCGGGATCATAACCTCGGGGATCACCTTGATTCCTTTCTTGTGGCACTCGGCGGCCGCCTCGAAAATGGCGCGGGCCTGCATCTCGGTGATCTCGGGGTTGGTGATGCCCAGCCGGCAGCCGCGCAACCCGAGCATGGGGTTGAACTCGTGCAGCTCCTCGACCCGCTTGAGCAGTTCGGGCAGGTGCTTCTTCAGCTCGGAGACCTTCACGCCGTAGCGCTCGGCCATTTCTTTCTTGGTCCTGGCGTCGGCGTGAGGCAGCTTCGCCAGATCCACCATGAGCTGTTCGCGCTTGGGCAGGAACTCATGCAGCGGGGGATCCAGCGTGCGGATGATCACGGGGTAGCCATCCATGGCTTTGAACAGCCCGACGAAATCCTTGCGCTGCATGGGCAGGAGTTTGGCCAGAGCCTTGCGGCGGGCCTTCTCGTCGCGCGCCAGGATCATGGCCTGCATGTGCGGGATGCGGTCGGGGGCAAAGAACATGTGCTCGGTGCGGCACAGTCCGATGCCCTCGGCGCCGAAGCGGCGGGCGACCAGCGCGTCGCGCGGGATGTCGGCATTGGCGCGCACGCCGAAGGAGCCGCGGAATTCATCGGCCCAGCTCATGAAGGTGGCCAGCACGCCGGAGGTGGGATCGGGATCCACGGTCTTGGCCTGGCCGGCGAAGACCTCGCCGGTGGAGCCGTCGAGCGAGATCCAGTCGCCCTCCTTGAGCACCACCGTGCGATTGCCCACGGCGACCTTCATCTGCCGCCTGGCCTCGTCCACTTCGATGGCGCCGGCGCCTGCCACACAAGGGGTCCCCATGCCGCGGGCGACCACCGCCGCGTGTGAGGTCATGCCGCCGCGCGAGGTCAAAATGCCCTTGGCCACTTCCATGCCATGGATGTCGTCGGGGACGGTCTCGGCCCGAACCAGGATCACCGGTCCTTTCTTCGCCTGCGCGACAGCGTCGTCGGCGGTGAAGACGATCCTTCCGACGGCTGCGCCGGGGGAAGCCGGCAACCCGACCGCGATCTTCTCCAAGTCCTTGCGGGATTCGGGAGCGATCATGGGGTGCAGGAGCTGATCGAGCTGCTGCGGGTCCACGCGCATGACGGCTTCCTCTTTGGTGATGAGGCCCTCCTCGACCATGTCCACGGCGATCTTCACGGCCGCCGGGCCGGTGCGCTTGCCGTTGCGCGTCTGGAGCATGTAGAGCTTGCCTTCCTGGATGGTGAACTCGAAGTCCTGCACATCCCGGTAGTGGCGCTCCAGCATGGCGGTGATCTCGCGGAGCTGGTTGTAGACTTCGGGCATCAGGGTTTCCAGCTCGCGGATCGGCTTGGGCGTGCGAATGCCGGCCACGACATCTTCGCCCTGAGCGTTGACCAGGAACTCGCCGTAGAACTCCTTCTCGCCGGTGGCGGGGTTGCGCGTGAAGCCCACGCCGGTGGCTGAGGTCTCGCCCAGATTCCCGAACACCATGGCCTGCACATTGACGGCCGTGCCGAGGTCATCGGGAATCTTGTTCATCCGGCGATAGTGCTGGGCGCGGGGATTGAACCAGGAGCGGAAGACCGCGTTGCGCGCCAGCCGGAGTTGCTCGTGCGCGTCTTGCGGGAAGGGCTTGCCGGTCTTCTTCTCGACCAGCTTCTTGTACTCGGCGATGATGGCCTTCAAATCCTCGGCCGTTAGATCCGTGTCATAGCGCGCCTTGACCTTTTTCTTGCGCGCCTCGAAGATATGCTCGAACTGCTCCTTGGGGATCTCCAGCACCACGTTGCCGAACATCTGGATGAAACGACGGTAGCAATCGTAGGCGAAGCGCGGATTGCCGCTCTTGGCCTCGAGCGCTTTCACGGTTTCGTCGTTGAGGCCCAGGTTCAGCACCGTGTCCATCATGCCGGGCATGGAGAACTTGGCCCCGGAGCGGACGCTGACCAGGAGGGGATTCTCGGGGTCCCCGAGCTTCTGCCCCATGCGCTCTTCCAGTTGGTGAAGAGCCCGGTTGATCTCCTCCTCGATCTCGGGCGGCAACTCACCGCCGCGGTCGAAGTAGATGTTGCAAACCTGGGTAGAGATGGTGAACCCGGGCGGCACGGGCACTCCGGCCCGCGACATCTCGGCCAGGCCGGCCCCCTTACCGCCCAGCACATCCTTCATGGTCCCATCGCCGTCGGCCGTTCCTCCGCCGAAGGCGTACACGTACTTAGGCATATGCTTATTTCTCCTCTTCTGTGGTAACGATTTCCGAAAAATCCGCAAGCGATGAAAACTCACCGAGCAGTTCATTCAGCAGGGTGAGCCGGTTTCGCCGAACTTGCTCGTCCGGCGCGTTGACCAGAACCCTGTCGAAGAAACAGTCTACGGCGGGGCGCAAGGAGGCGATCGCCTCCAGCGCGCCTTGGTAGTCCCTGGCCCGGCGCAAACGCTTGACGCGGGCGCGCAGCCGCTGAAAAGCCGCGTACAACTCGGTTTCCGGCCCGGGCTCGAGAAGCGATTGCTGGACCGCGGAGGCGCGCGCCGGCGCTGCAGGCGACACCCCGGCCTGGCGCAGGATGTTCTTGATGCGTTTGAAACTGGCGGCCAGCGGCTCAAAATTGGCTGTGGGGCGCACGGCCGCCAGCGCTACCAGGCGACTCTCCAGATCCGTCAGGTCGTCCCAGCCGGCTGCCAGCGCGGCGTTCACTTCGTCGTAGCGGAAGCCGCGGACTTCGCGGAAGTAATACCGCAGGCGGTCCTCGAAGAAGTCAATTAGAGTTTGGTCCTTGCCCAAAAGCGACTTGAGCGGCAGCGGCAGGCGGCCCTCGATCAAGATCCGGACCACGCCCTGGGCCGCGCGCCGCAAGGCGAACGGGTCTCGCGAGCCGCTGGGAACCAGGCCCAGGCGGAAGCATCCGGTCAGAGCGTCCAGCTTGTCAGCCAGGGAGACCAGACGTCCGGTAAGGGTGCCTGGGATGGCGTCCTCCATGCTCTCCGGGCGGTAGTGCTCGTAGATGGCGCGCCAGACTTCTTCGGGTTCGCCCTGCCGCTGCGCGTACAGCCCGCCGACGATGCCCTGAAGCTCGGGAAATTCCTTGACCATCTCAGTGGTCAGATCGCACTTGGCCAGTAAGGCGGCGCGCTCGACGGGCGCGGGATGGGTCTTCAGCATGCGCGCCAGACGCCGGGCTAACCGGACCATGCGCTGCGCCTTGTCCAGATACGTGCCGAGTTTGGCCTGGTAAGTCACGTGGGCCAGTGCGGGAACGCGGTCGGCCAGCGGGCGCTGCTGGTCCACGTCCCAGAAGAAGCGGGCGTCGTTGAAGCGCGCGCGAAGGACGCGCTCGTGTCCCTGACGCACCAGACCTTCCGGATCGCTGGCGGTGTTCATCACGGCGATGAAGTGCGGGGCGAGGCGCCCCTCCGCATCCTCCACCGAGAAATACTTCTGGTGGTGGCGCATCACCGTGACCAACACCTCCTCGGGCAAGGTGAGGTACTCGGAATCGAAGCTGCCCAGGATGGGGGTGGGGTACTCGGTGAGATAGACGAGCGTCTCCAGCAGACGCCGGTCCTCACGGATCCGAAGCCCGGTTCCTTCCAACAACGCCGCCGCCAGGCTCTTGATTCTTTCTCGACGCTCGGCAGCCGAGACCAGAACATAGTTCCCGCGCAGCATCTCGTCGTAGTTCCACGGACGGACCGAGATGCCGGGCGCACCCAGAAAGCGATGCCCGCGGCTCCGATCGCCGGAGCGCACGCCGGCCAGCTCGAATTCAATCACATCCTCGGCCAGCAGGGCGACGACCCAGCGAATGGGGCGGATGAAACGGGGGCCGCCTTTGCCGGTCCAGTACATGGTCTTCGGGAAATGAATGCCCAGGATGAGGTCCGGCAAAGCGGCCGCTAAAATCTCACGGGTGGGTCGGCCCTGGATGTTTTGCCGGCAGCCCAGGTAATCGCCGCGCGGCGTCTGGCGGATTTCGAGCGCACTCACGGGGAGGCCCATTTTGCGGGCGAAGCCTTCGGCCGCAGCCGTGGGATGACCGTCGCGAAAAGCCGCGGCTACGGGCGGGCCGAGCACCCACTGCTCGCTGTCCGGCTGCCGCTCGGCCAGGTTTTCCGCTCGCAGGACCAGACGTCGCGGCGTGGCGTCCACCGTCACGCGGACTTGCTCGTCGGCCAGCCTTTGTTCTTCCAGCAACTTGTGGAAGGAGTCGCGTAACTGATCGAGCGCCGGCGGGATCATCCAGTCGGGAATCTCCTCGGTCCCGACCTCCACCAGCAAAGGCAGCCGCCTCACTGCGTCACCTCCGCGTGGTTTTGCCGCAGCCAGGCTTCCGCGACGCCGACAGCCAGCTTTCGGACGCGGCCGATCACCGCGACGCGCTCCGTTACGCTGATGGCCCCCCGCGAGTCGAGCAGGTTGAACAGGTGCGAGCACTTGAGGACGTGATCGTAGGCGGCCAGCAGAGGGAAGCGGCGCTGATCCGAGCTCTGAGGCCAGACCGCCAACAGGCGGGCGCATTCGCCTTCGTGGAGCTCGAACAACTTCCACAGCGTCTTGACGTCCGCTAACTCGAAGTTATAGACCGAAAACTGAACTTCATCAGCCAGGCGCACCTGGCCGTAAGTCACGCCCTTCGCCCACTCGATTTCATAAACGCTGGACTTACCCTGGAGAAAGGCGGCCAACCTTTCCATCCCGTAAGTGAGCTCCACGGGCACGACTTCGAGGTCCACGCCTCCGCATTGCTGGAAGTAAGTGAACTGCGTGATTTCCAGACCGTCGAGCATGACTTGCCAGCCGATGCCCCAGGCGCCGAGGGTAGGGGATTCCCAGTTGTCCTCCTCGAACTTGATGTCGTGCTTGCGCAAGTCAATGCCGATGGCTTCCAGACTCTCCAAATATTGGTCCTGAATATCTTCCGGAGAAGGTTTCAGGATAACCTGAAGTTGCCAGTGCTTGTAGAGGCGGTTGGGATTTTCTCCGTAGCGGCCGTCGGTGGGGCGGCGGCTGGGCTGAACGTAAGCCACCCGGTACGGTTGTGGTCCGAGGACGCGCAGGAAGGTTTCCGGGCACATGGTGCCTGCGCCGACTTCGACGTCATAGGGTTCCTGCACGATACAGCCGCGTTCTCCCCAGTATTGCTTGAGGCGCATCAGGATGTCTTGAAACGTATGCATCGCTTGCTCGGTAGAACTGCCGCCGGTCGCCTCCTCAGGCCGTCTCCAACAAGGGCGCGGTCACCAGCTTGCGCTCGATATGTTCCTCGATTTGGCGCACGAGAAAGCGACGCAGATCGGCAGCCGTAGCTGGTCCCCAATCGCGCGGAGCGAGCCGGCCGATCGGCGCGTGCAGCATTTCCTCGGCCAGCAGGCGCGAATCCTCGGCTACCTCCAGCGGCGGCAGGAAGCCGGAAAGCTTCACGGCCCAAAGACTGAAGTAGCTCACCGCCGCCCAGACGCCGCGCCCGGCCGTGGCGCGCAGGTGGTCGAGCACTGCCAGCAGGAGACGAAAGAAGCGTTCGTTCGGCTCGGCAGGCGGCAGCAACTGTTCGCTTACCTCGGCCATGTAATCCAAAGCCACGCCCGTCGTGTAATCGGCGGACAGCTCGAAGGGCGACCAGATCAGTTCACAAGAGTCCAGACTGACCAGTTCCCTGGTTTCGCGCTGAAAATACGCCATCCGCACGTGTGAAAGCCGCTCCAGGCCGGCGCCGAAGCGACTCCGGGGCCGGCGGGCCCCTCGCGCCGCGCCGCGCAATTTCCCCGCGTCCCTCGCCAGAAAACTTACGATCAGCTCGGCCTCCCGGAAGGGGTAACTACGAAGCACAAGGGCTTCGCTGACGCGGGCCGGCATCGGCGATCAGTGTACCTTTTAGGGTAACATGGGGCGCGGCGGCGTGCACGGGGCAAGTCCCGGCCGTCATGCCGGAGCGGAAGCCGCAGCAGGGGGCAACGTCCGGATTTCACGTCGCAGCCTTGGCGATTCGAAGAGTTCCCTCGCGGAGCGCGACGAACGGCCCGCTCGATCCACGCACCCCGCCGGCCGTTGGCGGCCTGGTAAGATCGTAGACCGCACCCGATCGGGGCGGCACATCGTTTTTGAGGAGACGACGGAATGAGGCGACGCTCGTTTTTTGCCACGCTGCTGGGGAGCATTGCGTCGGCGGCTGCTCCCGCAGAGCGCCGGTTGCGATGTCGCGCTGACGGCACTTTCAAGATTCTCCAAATCACCGACCTGCATTACCGGCCGACCCCGGATGTGCACGGCATCGCCCTCACCGAACGGCTGATCGAGACCGAGCGACCCGACCTGGTGATCGTGACCGGCGACTGCCTGTCGGGCCGACACTGCGAATCGGCTCAGGAGGTGCGCACCGCCATCGGACACGTGGCGTCCGCGATGGAAAAGCACGGGGTTTTCTGGGCCATCACCTTCGGAAATCACGATCAGGAGCATTTCCCCAAGACCGGCCTGGACAAGGATGCGGTTCTGGCTCTCTATGCCGCTCATCCGCACAATGTCAACGGCGGTTACGTGCGCGGGCTCACCGGCGGCGGAAACAAGTATCTGTTGATCTGGAACGCCGCGGGGACGAAGCCGGTCTATTGTGTGTGGCTGCTGGATTCCAACGAGTACGTCAGCGAGGGTAAAACCACCTACTACGACTGGATCCACGCGGATCAAATCCACTGGTACTACAGGACCTCGATCGAGCTGGAGAAAGAGTATGGGGGCAAGATCCCTGGCCTGATGTTCTTCCACATTCCCCTGCGCGAGTTCAACGAGATGGTCAACCAGGCCAAGATCATCGGCATGCGTCATGAACCGGAAGCTCCCTCGCCCATCAACAGCGGACTCTTTGCCGCCGTGCTGGAGCGCCGAGACGTGCGAGGCATTTACTGCGGCCACGACCACAGCAATAACTACGTAGGACGTTGGAGAGGCGTCGAACTCGGCTTTGCCGGCTCAGTAGGACATCAGGCGTACCCGAACGTAAGTCCGGACGACCCCGCCACCGGGAAAATCCGCGGCGGTCGCGTGTTCCGGATCACAGACGGCTCTCCAGCGGCTCACAAGACCTGGATGCGCTTCAAGGACGGCACGGTGAACTGGGAGTTCGACTCCCAGGCTTACTCGAGGTATCAGTTGCAGCCGTGACCGCGGAAAGCCTCCGAAACCGGGACGCTGCGCGGGGCACGCCTGCCGAAGCTCTGCGGAGGCGCCGGATGATATACTGTGGATCTTCGATCCGCCGATGAGTGCGCCCACGGAAGCCGAAGCGGGAACGGCCACCCCGTCGCCGGACGTGGTGGACCAGCTCGCCGACGGCACTAAGATCAAGAGACGTCGCCTGCGCCAGCGGGCCTGTAACGAAAAGGACGCCAAAGGCAAGCTCTGCGCCGGTCACCTGAAGCGCTGGTACTTTTTCGGGGAGGAAATCCGGCGTAAGTACGGGCCGGAAGCCGAGATCTACCGCTGCGAGCGGTGCAAGACGCTGTACCTGCCCAATCCCGAAGAAGAGCCGCGCAGCGGAACGCTTTGTTGGTGATACGTCAGGCCCGGCCCACCGCCGTTCGATAGAAAGACCCGCGCCGGAAGGCTGAAAGCCCTGCCGACGCGGGTTTGCCCGTGCCCGGGCTGGGGCCGGGCGCCGGAGCGGCCCGGACCTTGGAGCACCCGCTTCGCAATTCCTCCCTGGCGAGGCCCGCGTCCAATCATGCATCACCAGGAAGGCCGGGCTGCATCCGGAACCTTCGACCCCGGGCGTGAACTCGATATGAGGCCAAAAAAAGACCCTCTGTTGCGACCTGCATCCCGCAATCCGGAGCGGCGCATCCTTCAAACATCGGCTCCCGCAAGCACGCTGTTCAATTCCGAACCGCTCCCTGCCGGTCTGCCTGCCGCAGCAGAGGGCAGGTTTCGAAGATCTTTCAACAACTCGCCTTGAGGACAGCAACCCTGAGGCCGATCCGCAGCGCTGCGCAAGGTGTTGAAAAGACGCCGTCCCCGTGAGCGTCAGCTCGCGACGTCCGTGGCAGGCTGACCCAGCGGCTGTGTCGCTGTGACACAATCGAATTTGAAGCGCGCCAAATTCGCCTGCATTGTTGCGGCATGGCTTGCCGTCCCGTGCCTGCCTCAGGTCGCCGAGGGGACTTATCAGATCTATACCGAGGCTCCCCGCTTACTGCTGCGCCCCCAGCGCTTGCGCCTGCTTCAGCGCGAACGAGAGCGGCAGTCCATGCGCTGGGAGCAGTTCGATGCCTTGGTTCAAGGCCGGGCGCGTCTGCCCGAGCCCGGCTTCGCGCTGGCCCTTTACTACCGCGTGAGCGGCGATCGGCAGGTGGGCCGCGAGGCGATTCGGTGGTCGCTGGGCGCCGATGCCGACTTACGCCAGATGGCCCTGGTCTTCGATTGGTGCCAGCCCCTCATGGACGGTGCAGAGGCCAATGCTCTGATCGCCCGACTCGAGCGAGGTCTGCGCGAAGCGCCGGGTGAAGCCGTGGCCGGCGTTCGTAACCGGGTCTTCGCGGCTGTGGCACTGGCCGATCGCAACCCGAAGCTCGCTGCCGCCGAGCTGGAGCGCGTCGTCGAGCAGTGGTGGCGCAAGCGCATCATCCCTCGGTTGCGGGAAGGACGGGCTATCCCCCGCACCGATCACTACGCGTTGTTCGAGATGTTGCACGCGCTGCGGGACAATCTCCAACTGGATTTGCGCGAGGACGCCCCGTGGTTCTTCAAGGATCTGCCGCTGTACCAGCTCTTCAGTTACTACCCGGCCGTCTATCCTGCGGGAGAAAATGAATACCGCATCCCGGCCTCCGTTGCCGCCGAACCCGATCTCATGGAGGCCATGCGTTCGCGGGCGGCCGAAATGGCCATGGTGGCCTACGAGCCCAACGCTCAGGAAACCCAGTTCCTCCAGGGTTGGGTGATGCAGGATCGTTTTCTTATGCGTCATCCTTTCGGCATAACTTATGAATTCCTGTGGGCCAATCCCTATCATCCCGGATTGACCTACCATACCTTGCCGTTGATTCACCACGATCCCAGGTTCGGACGGCTCTTTCTACGCTCGAGTTGGAACGAGGACGCCTTCTGGCTGGGTTGTTTCGATGGCCAGATTCAGAGTTTCTCCGAGGGCCGACCCCGGAAACTCGCGCCCGGCGCGGCGCGTGCTCCGTTGCGTGTGGGTGACGCGGCGGTACTGATTGCGGACCCCACATTGCGTTTCACCCTTCCCGAGAGCGCCGAAGCGATCTTCGTCGTAGGATTGAAGCCCGATCGTCCTTACGAAGTCGAGGTGGACGATGAAGAAATGCGTGAGCAACGCACCGACCGCGGCGGGATCCTGGCCCTTCCCGCGGGCACGCGCGGCGGAATCCGCCTGCGCGAGCGCCCTTCGGTCGGGCCGAGCTGAGGTTCACGCTCAGCGATACCACTCGCGCAAACGCACTTCGATGCCCGTACCCGCAAGCAGCTTTTGGAGCGAGGCAACGTCGGCGTTTCGGTGATGATAGGGATACAACACTCTGGGCTTAAATGCGCGCGCGGCCTCGGCAGCTTCCTCCGGGGTCATGGTATAGGGTAAGTTCATACAAAGGAACGCCACGTCAATGTTCTGTAAGGCTTTCATTTCCGGGACGGCTTCCGTATCCCCTGAGATATAGAAACGCTTGCCGCCGTAAGTCAACACGTAACCGTTCCCCTGTCCTTTTTCGTGATACAAACGGCCGGGAGCGGGTCCGCGCTGAAGGTTGTAAGCGGGAACAGCCTCGATCTCCCAGCCGCCGAAGGTTTTCTTATCTCCGTTGCGCATGGGAGTCGCGTCAGGGACCGCTTTGAGCACGGCCTCGGGCGCCAGAATTACTGTCCCGGACTTGCGTAGCTTGGGCAACAGCTTCGGGTCCAGATGATCTCCATGATGGTGGGTCACGAGGATCAGGTCTGCCTGCGGCAGTCCCTGATAGCGAGCCTCTCCCACCGGGTCCACATGGATCACCTGTCCGCCTGCCTCGATCATGAGGCTTGCGTGTTGGATGGGCGTGATGCGCACCACACCCTGGGTCGTCGAAAATTCGTCGGCGCTTTTGGGAGCTTGAGCCAGTAAAGCCAAGCTGACGAGCGTACCAACCAGGATCCTCATGGCGAAAATTCTATCGGATTGCGCGGTCGCAGTTGAGCCTTCCAGCCGAACGGCGTCTCGCGGGGCGCTGCGAGGACCGCCCTTATCTCGACCTTGGTCGCGGCCACCATCGAGGAACGCGACGGCAGTACTCGCGGTATTCTTCACCGAAGCGCCTCTCCATATCACGTTCTTCATAAGCGCGGATGAACAGGGGGATGTAAATCAGGAATCCGGCGAAAGCGATCCACAAACCAACGGAGCCGCGCACCAGCGCCATTCCGGCCAGGATGGCGCCCACAGCCCACATCATCGGGTTGCGGACCACGCCGTACGGGCCTTCCGTCACCAGCCGCTTCGTCTTCGCGGCGAAGGGATGTGGCGTGCCATGGCCCTTGCGCACCAGCAGCCAGGAGCACCAGCCGCCCAGAGCCATGCCCGCCGCCAGCAGCGCCCAGCCCAGCGTAGGCCGGCGGACCCCCTGCCATCCCATGAAGGCATCCAAACGGGCGAAGAACCAGACTACCGACACGACGGCCAGTGGATACCACAGGACTCGGATCCGGCCCATCCCCTGCCTCCCGTCCTCTGAATGCTACCGCGCCGCAATGAAGCGACAGCGTCTCGTCACATTCTATTCCAATTCCGCCGCAGAGACGAGGCCGATCCAGTTTCCCGCGAAAGCAAACACGGATCGAGCCCGCAAGCGCCGCGTGGTATGCGGCAGCGCCTGGGAGCTGATCTTCCGACAGGGAACGCGCTAGCGCACCCCCTTCTGAACCGGACGGTGAGTGGTTGGTTGCCGACCGTGTCTACCCGAACCGAGCCGGCCTTGGGCCTGGGAAGCGCCGGTTTCCTTGCGGCGCACGAAGACGCGCCGCGGTCCAACACCCGTCGCAGCGTCGGCGGCGGCTTTGCCGCGCCTGGCGGCTTTGAACACGCGCAAGCTGCTCGGATCCGGCATCCGGACGCTATCCTCCCGGTGAGCGCCTGATGCTGCTCCCCTAGCCGGTAGAGCAGAAACGCTCAACGCCGGCGCCGACCGATTTCGGGCCAGGTGACAGCTCGCACGATCGGCTCCGTTCCCTCCAGCTCGATGACCGGGAACCTGACCTCCAGTTCGCGCCGCTCGCCGGGCAGCAGGCTGAAGTAATTATCCTGCCAATAGCAAGGAGTGACTTCGTCGCCCTCCTCTCCCTTCAACACGGCCAGGTGAATGAGAAAGGCCAGGCGCTGGGTCGGATTTTCAACCGAGACTTTTCCGATAAGTTCCTCGTCCTGCCGCTCGAAGCGTTGGGAAACCCGCAGCGGAACCGAGGGGAGACGTTGCAGAGCGGTGTAATCCGGATACGATTTGGCGTCAATATAAAAGACGCCGCCGCGCGAACCCTGACCACCGGGAATTTCCGGCGATGTGGAAAGCCAGTAAAAGTTATCCGAGACCACACTTCCCGAGGAATCGGCCAGCTTCAAACTCAGAAAGTAAGTCAAGCTAATGCCCGCCGGCGGGGGCGCCTTGAAGGCGAAGGTCTTCCCGTCGGCCGCGACGTCCAAGCTCGCCGTTTGCGCGAATCTCTCCTTCAGGTCGAAATCATAAATCCTCGCGCTGACCTGAAGGCCGCGGAACTCGCGGTAGAAGCTATTGACTACCCAGATGCTGTGGTCGTCATAGGAATATTGCACGTGCAGGGGCTCGCAGGCCTTCTTGGCCCCGTAATACGCTCCGCCCGCCATGAGATACCAGTCCACGTACTGCCAGGTGGGCGAGGCGGGCCACGCAGCATTGTATTTCCAGGCCGTTATCCCTGTAGCCGAGTACTTGTTGCGCGCGTAGGCTTCGTACATGCCGCGGGCGCTTTCGTAATTCATGGCCTGGGCTTTCATGGTGAAGTCTTCGATATCCGCAGGCTTGCCGTAGCGCGCCTCCATGGCCTTCAGCAAGGCGTCGAAATAACGGCCTCCCTGAATCACCGTGTGAAACGACCAGGCTTCCGTCCAGGGCGGCCAGAGGTCTTTCGCCGGCATCATGCGCCGCATGCTCTCCATAGGGGCCACCGTGCCTCCGATGCCCCCGGATTGAGCGAAGCCCCAAGCGCCGGACTCCTTGTTGCGGTAATAGTGCGAAGGCGTGGCGTAGGTCCATAACTGGCGCGTTCCGGTGCGGGTGCCCCCGGTTTGGAAGCGCTCCTTGACGTCGAAGGCCCCGGAGTGCGGCTGATAGGTGCGGTCGGGTATGTACTGCGCGATCAACTCGCGATAGGCCTTGTCCAGCGAGGGCGTGGGATAAGTCTCATCGTGGCCGAGGAAGTGGACCAGGCTGGGGTGGTTGCGGATGCGCAGGATGGTGTCCTTGACGCAAGCCACGGCCAACGCCTCATCGGGGATGCTCCGGCCAAACAACTGCTGCGTGACCATCACGCCGTATCGGTCGCAGAGATCGTAGAATTCGTCCGTCTCGCGAATCGAAAAACCCTCCGAGCGCAGCATGTTGAGGTTGGCTTCACGGGCATAGCGAATCAGCGCCTCGTAACGACGGCGACTGAAGCGCAGCAGCATGTCGGAGGTCATCCAGGCGCCGCCGCGAATGAGAATCTTTCTCCCGTTGATGACGTACTGCCGCCAGCCTTCGTCGTTCAAGTAAGTGGTGGCCTCACGGATGCCGAAGCGCACGTGCGCAGCGTCGGAGATCTCGCCGCCGACGCGGAAGGAAAGCCCGAGCTGATAGAGTTCCTGGGGGCCCACCGGGTGCGGCCACCAGACCCGCGGATTCCGGATGCGCAGTTGGGGAAAGCGCTGCGCTGTGAACTCCACGAGGCGCGTCTCGCCGGCGGCCAGTCGCACCGGCTGGGCGCATTGCCGGCCTTCGATCTCCGCGCGCAGCTCGCCTGCCACCGGGCGCGCGCTCACGTTCGTGGCTTCCACGGAGATCTTCAACTCAGCCGCCGCCAGAGACGGTGTCTCCAGCCTGGCGGCCACGTAAGGGTGGCGCAGGATCACCGGGCCACTGACGGTGATATAGACGTCCTGCCAGATCCCCATGTTCATGTCGGGCGGTTGCGGATTGTGGTCATCCCATCCGGTCGTCGCCTGGATCTGCTTGGTGCCGTAAGTGCGGTTGGGAAGCAAGCCGGGCGGAATAATCTCTACGGCGAGGCAGTTCTTCTCACCGATGCGCGCGTGGGCGTCAATGGGAAATTCAAAGCGCCGGAACATGCCGACTACCCCGGCGGCGTCGGCTACTTTCCTCCCGTTCAACCACACGTTCGCCTGATAGTTGATGCCGTCCAGATGCAAGCGGAGATACTTTCCCCTGTAAGTCGGGGGTAACTCAAACTCCGTGCGAAACCACCAGGCGGGGCGGAAGGGGCTATCAACGGGCATCACCAGCCATCGTCCTTCCTTGAATCCCGGGATGGATTTCAGGTTCAGACCGTAGTAGGGATCCGGATACACGCCGTTGGCCACCAGCGCCGCCAGCACCGTGGTGGGAACCGTTGTTTTGTACCAGCCGACCGGAACGTAATCCAGCCGCGAGATAACGGAACCCTTCTCGCGAATTTTAGCCGACGACTGGAGGAACCAATTCTCGCGGAGCGCCTGCCGCTCGGCCGCCATCAGCGGGGCCAGAAAAACGGCCGCCGCCACAATCGTCCTCATGGGTCCACCTCCGGGGTTCGTTGCCGCCGTAAAAAAAGATTATAACCCGAGCAACACCGTGTTCCGGGAACGCGCGGCGCCGGCGTGCGTGACGACACCCCTCGGGCGGCCGCAGCAGGTCCGAGAAGCGCGATGGTCGGGCGCGGTCATCGGCGCTTGCAACCACGCGAGGCGTCGGCCCGGCTGCCGGCCCTGGTGTGGGATGCGGCGCGGCGGCACATTGGGAGCGGTTGGTGTGAAGCGAGTGAGGCCGAGGTTGCCGGCGCTCGAATCGCAAGCCGCCGTGCGCCTCGGTGAGGCACAGCGGCGTGGTTCCCCGGCGAAAGCCTAGAATAGTGTCACTTATGCGAATCAAGCCCTTGCTTGCTTTCCTGTTGCTGGGGGCGGTGCTGACTCCCCTGGCCGCCCAGCGCCTGATCACCGTACGCCCGAAGGAGTCCGACGAAGTGCTGGTCAACCCCGGCATCGGCTTCATGACTTTTCAGCGCTTCAACGGCGATGAACTGAACCCAGGCCTGAAATGGACCGAAGGCTACCCCATCGTCTATCAGGAGTTCCGAGGATCTCTGGAAAACAAGAATTACCCGATGACCTCGATCGCCTACTTCCGCGTCTACTGGAAGTTCGTCGAGCCGGAGCAGGGCCGATACAACTGGGAGATGCTCGACAAAGCCCTGCTGACGGCGTATCAGCGACAGCAGACTTTGATGCTGCGCATCGCGCCTTACGGTACGGGGCCCGACAACGACGTGCCCGACTGGTACCGCGCCATGCTGGGCGATGAAAGCGGCAAACTCCCGGAGAAGAAGTGGCGTACGGACCCCGAGGACCCGCGCTACGCGCTGCACTTCGGCAATATGGTGCGCGCTCTGGGCAGGCGTTATGATGGTCACCCTGATCTGGAAAGCGTGGACATGGCGATCGTGGGCGCCTGGGGCGAAGGGGCCGGTTCCGAGCGCCTCAGCGACCGAACGCGCCGCGCCCTGGTGGACGCCTACCTGGAGGCCTTCACCAGGACCCCGCTGGTCATGCTGCTTACCGATGAGAAGACCAACAAGTACGGCATTTCCCGGCGCCATGTGGGCTGGCGCGTGGACTGCCTGGGAGATATGGGAGGTTTCAGCTCCACCTGGAACCACATGTTCGATTACTATCCCCAGGCCATCGTCAACTTCGGCATGCAGGATGCCTGGAAGCGCGCGCCGGTGACCTTCGAGGCTTGTTGGGTCATGCAGCACTGGAAAAACCAGGGCTGGGACATTGACTACATCATGGATCAATCTCTGAAGTGGCACATCTCTTCTTTCAACGCCAAGTCCTCGGCTGTGCCTGAAGAGTGGTGGCCGCAGGTGAATCGCTGGCTGAAGCGAATGGGTTACCGCTTTGTTCTGCGAAAGTTCACCTACCCCGCCGAGGTCCGACCGCACGGCAAGCTGGCGTTCACGAGCTGGTGGGAGAACAAAGGCGTAGCTCCCTGCTATCGCCGCTTCCCGCTGGCCTTGCGCCTAAAGAACGACCGGCGCACCGAGGTGTTGGAAACTGCGGCCGACATTCGAGAGTGGCTGCCCGGCGACATCGTCTATGACGACGCCGTCTTCCTGCCGGCCGAAATGCCGCGCGGCGAATATGAGTTGAGTATCGCCCTCCTGGATCCGCACACTCGCCGCCCGAAGGTGAAGCTGGCGATCGAGGGCAGGGATACAGAGGGATGGCACCGTCTGGGAACGATCAGCGTGCGCTGAGCCTCCGGCCTCGGATTCTCCCCGCGGCGATCCTGCTGGCGGAGGTGCTGCTGTTTCACCGGCGCGTCCTGTTCTCGAGCGCCTGGACGATTCCCTGGGATCTGCGCGACTACCACCTACCGCTGGCGGAATTCATGGCGCGTTCGCTGCGCGCCGGCGAAATCCCCTTGTGGGACCCGTACACTTACTGCGGCACGCCATTCTACGCCAATCCACAAACGCAATTTGCCTATCCGCCGGCATGGTTGATGATCGCGCTCAGTAACCTGGCGGGCGGGCGACGGCTGATCCAGTTTCTCGAGTGGCAAATCGCTTTGCACGTCTTTCTGGCCGGTCTGTTCTGTTACTGGCTGCTGCGACGAATCGGTCTGGAGCGCGGTAGCGCGGTTTTCGGCGCCACGGTCTTTCAGCTCGGCGGTTTCTTTGCCTCGCAGGTGCAGCATTTGGGCGCCATTTGCGGCGCGGCCTGGTTGCCCGCGGCCTGGCTGGCAGTGCTCGAATTAGGCAAAGGCTTCCGTACGCGGCGACTGGCGGCGTTGGCCCTGGTTCTCGCCATGTCCTTCACGGCCGGCTTCCCCGCGGTGACGATCGTGGTGTTCGCGACCTCGTTCTGGCTGGCGGCCATCCTGGCTCTGTTCCGCCGCGCCTCGCCTCGATTGCTCGTTTGGACCGCAGCGGGCGCCCTCTGGGCTGCGCTTCTGAGCGCCGTTCAGTTGTTGCCGGCGATGGAACTGGCGCGGCACTCCACCGCGTACGCGCGCGGGCAGTATGCCGGCACAGGAGGCGGTGTGCCGCTGGTGGGCCTGGTCTCCCTGGTGGTCCCGGGTCACCACGACATCTTCGACTTGAGCAAGTACGCTCTGGAGTGGAATCCGACCTTCTTATATCTCTATTGCGGCCTGGCGGGTCTGGGATCGGCGCTGGTCGGGTTGGCGTCTTCACATTCACGCCACCGTGCCCCTCTGGCGCTTCTGACGCTGCTGGCGGCCCTGTGGATGCTGGGTGAAAGCACACCCCTGGCGCGCACGTTGTTTTCTCTGCTGCCCACGGCCCTGAAGTCGCCGCTCTATGCCGAATTCGCGATGGCGGCCTTTCAGCTCGGCCTGGCGGTCCTGGCCGCTCTGGGCGCCCAACGGGTGCTCGCCGGCCGGAGCGTCTGGATCGCCGCTGCGTTGGTGGCGTTGACGGCCGCCGACCTGATGGTTGCCGGATCCGGACGGGCGATGAATCTTTCGAGCCTCAGGGACGACCCGGGCGTCACCGCGGTGCAGTTCGAAGGCAGTGCGGAGACTCTGCGGCGGATGCAAGAGCTGGTGAATCAGACCGTTCCGCCGGCGCGTTTGGAGGTTTACCGCGACTCGACACGCTGGGTCAGTAGCGCGCCGGTGATCGGCATTCCCACTGCCAGCGGCGACGACCCGTTAGCGCCGGCCCGCATCCTGGACGTTCGGAGGCTCTTCGGTCAAGGCCAACCCTGGCTGCGGTACTGGGAGGTGTCGGATCTGGGCTCGCCCTTGCTCGACTTGTTGAACGTTCGCTACTTGGTGACCTGGGCGCCTTCGGTTGAGGCGGCGCTCGCGCATCCCAAGTGGGTTCGCGTCGCCGACCTACCGGGCCATCAGGTCTACGAGAACCGCGGGGCGCTGCCGCGCTTTTTCCTCGTGGGTCGTGTCAGGGAAGCCCGCGACAGGCAGGAGGCGTTGGCCCGATTGCGCTCACCGGCGTTCGATCCGCTACGCGAGGCGGTCATCGAGGGCGACCTCAGGCAACCGCTCCAAGCCGACGCGTCAGGCCGAGTACGCATCCTGGCTTACGGCCCACGCAGGATCCTGCTGGAGAGCGAGGCCTCGGGACCGGCCTTCTTGGTTAGCTCTGAAGCCTACTATCCCGGATGGCGCGCCTGGGTGGACGGGCAGCCCGCAGAACTCACGTTGACCAACGTGGCGTTCCGCGGCCTTTTCGTTCCGGCGGGACGACACCGCGTGGAGATGCGCTTCCAGCCTACCGTACTCTGGTGCGGACTCGGGATCAGCCTGCTTGCGGCCGCGATGCTGCCGGCGGCTCTGCGGCGGCGGTAAAATGCGCGAGTGCGAGCTCCGATCATGCGCGTCTGCGTTCAGCGCGTCGGCCTGGGGGGTGTTTGATGCAAAAGGTGCGTGTGGGGCTGATTGGATCGGGTTTCGTGAGCGCCATTCACTATGAGGCCCTCAAGCGAGTTGCCGGGGCCGAGGTCGTCGCCGTGGCTTCGCCGCACCATGCCGAAGAATTCGCCGCGCAGCGCGGCATCGCCCGGTGGTTCTCGGATTACCGGCGGATGCTGGAGATGAAAGATCTGGACATGGTGGCGCTCGGATTGCCGAATGATCTGCACTGCCGGGCGACGCTCGACGCCGCCTCCGCCGGCAAGCACGTGGTTTGTGAGAAGCCGCTGGCGATGAATCTGGAAGAAGCCGACCGCATGATCGCGGCCTGTCGCAATGCAGGCGTGAAGCTGATGTATGCCGAAGAGCTGTGCTTCGCGCCGAAGTACGTGCGCTTGAAACAACTCATCGAAGAAGGCGCGCTGGGCCGCGTCTATCTCATCAAACAGAGCGAGAAGCACGACGGGCCGCATGCGCCCTGGTTCTGGGATGTAAAGCGATCGGGCGGCGGCGTAACCTTCGACATGGGCTGCCACGCCATCGAGTTCTTCCGCTGGATGCTGGGCAAACCCGCAGCGCTCGATGTGTACGCGCAGATGGACACTTACGTCCATAAAGACAAGACCGCCGGCGACGATAACAGCCTCCTGATCGTCAACTTTGCCGGCGGCGTCACCGGGCTGGCCGAGGAGAGCTGGGCCAAGCCGGGCGGCATGGATGACCGTGCAGAGGTTTACGGCTCCGAGGGCGTCGCTTACGCCGACCTGCTCCGCGGCAGCTCGATTCTCACTTACAGCGAGCGCGGCTACGGCTATGCGGTCGAAAAAGCCGGCTCCACGCGCGGCTGGTCCTTCACGATGTATGAGGAGGTCTGGAACTACGGGTTTCCCCAGGAATTCGAGCATTTCGTGGACTGTGTGGCGAACGACCGTCCTCCGCTGGAGACGGGCGAGGACGGACGCGCGGTGCTCGAAATCCTGATGGCTGCTTACGAGTCGGCTCGCTCCGGGCGGCGCGTGCCTTTGCCGTTTTCCACCTCGGCGCGCTCACCTTTCGAGCTATGGAAGCCGCAGTGACGCCCCATCCGACCACGGCGCCGCAAGCAAACAGAATCGGAGGCCAACGATGATCGCCACCCTGGCGCTACTCTCGTGTCTGGCCTCGGCGGGCGACCCCGAGGCTTTCGTGCGCGTCAGCCCGCGGGACGCGCGTTACCTGGAGCTCTCTGACGGTTCGCTTTACGTGCCGATCGGTCTCAATCTGATCGGTCCTCGCGGCCAGGTCGCCGATGAAGAAAGCGGCATACGCACGATGGAGCGGTGGATCCGCAAGCTCGCGGCACGGCGGGGCAATTTCATCCGCGTGTGGCTGAGTCATCCTTTTTGGGATGTCGAGCACGAACGCAGCGGCCAGTACGATGTGCAAAAAGCGCAACGCATTGACCGGTTGCTGGAAATCTGCCGGCAGCATGGCGTGCGGGTAAAGGTTACGATGGAGCACTTCCGCACGATCGGAGAGCAGACCCGGCAAACATGGGCCGATAAACCCCTCCATCACGTCAGCCGCGGAGGACCCGCGTACTCGATCGCCGATTTTTTCGACGGCCAACGGGCGCGCGAGCAATTTCGCAAGAAAATCCGCTGGTATGCGGAGCGTTACGCGGGGCAGGCGGTGATTTTCGGCTGGGAGCTGTGGAACGAGATCAACGCGGTGCGGGGCGGCGACTTCATGGCGTGGACCGAAGCCATGCTGCCTGCACTGCGCGAGGCTTTCCCCCGGCATCTGGCGATGCAAAGCCTGGGGAGCTTCGACCGGGCCGCGGTTCGAGAACTCTATCGCCGCCACAGCACCATGCCGGGGAACGATCTCGCTCAGGTGCATCGCTACCTGGATCTGGGCGCCGAGCTTGAGGTTTGCCACGGCCCGGTGGACGTGCTGGCCGCGGACGCGGTGCGGGAGATTCTCAGCTACCAGCCCGGGCGGCCCGTGATTCTGGCCGAGTCCGGCGCCGTCGAGCCGCGACACAGCGGCCCCTTTCGTTTCTACCGGGAAGACCGCGAGGGCCTCATTCTGCACGATGTTCTGTTCGCCCCCTTTTTCGCCGGGGCGGCAGGACCGGGCCACATCTGGCACTGGGACGTCTATGTGGACGCCAACGATCTTTGGTGGCACTTCGGACGCTTTGCGGAGGCCATTCGCGGCCTGGATCCGGCGGCGGAGCATTTCCAACCCTTGATGCTCGAACACCCACGCCTGCGCATCTACGTGCTGAGCGGAGAACGCACGCTGCTAGGATGGTGTCGCGATCGGCAGAACACCTGGCGCAGCGAGCTGGAGCAGAAACAACGTCCCGAACGGCTGCGCGGCTTGGAAGCGGACCTACGGCCCTTGCTGGGCGAGCGCCGGGGGCTGCCGGTGCGCTTCTACGATCCCTGGAACGACCGCTGGCGCGAGGGGCGCCTGCGGGGCGCCCTGCTGCGATTGCCCGAGTTTTCCCGTTCCATCGTCTTCCGCATCGAGCGGTGACAGCGCCCGCGCGAAGCCGGGCGAGGGGCCGTCCTGGGCGCGTTTCCGCTTCGCGTCGGGCGACACGAACCTGCCGGCCGGAGGAATGTGGTCTGCGCCGGCGTCAATCAGCGAGCCGGGGTTCTGTTCACGGATAAAGCCAGACCTTGCCGTGCTCGAGCTCCTGATAGCGGACGCCAGGGGCGCGCACAGCCAGCGCGGCGCGGAACTGGCGCGGATCGGCTGCGTTGTCCGGGAACAAATCGTAATGGCAGGGGATGGCGACCTTGGGTTGAAGCGCGGCAGCCAGCCCGGCCGCCTCCCAGTGGTTGAGATTGCCGAAGCCGCCGTTAACGCAGGTGATGAGCACATCCGGACGACACCGTGGCGCCTCCGCAAGCAGCGGATGCCACGCCGTGTCGCCCGTCAAGTAGATCGTGGGGCCATCGCCGATCCGGATTACGTAGCCCAGGTGATTGAAGTCGGTCGAGTCGGTGGGCAGGGCGAAGGTCGCGCGGAGCGCCAGGTCATGAAACCGAAATTCGGCGTCCGGCCACATCACGGTGATGCGGTCCTCGGGGATGCCTTCGGCGCGAAAGAGCGCGCAACTGGGCGGCGGCCCCAGAAATCGCATCGTGTCTCGGCGAGTCAAACGGCGCAGGGTTGCGGGGTCGGTGTGGTCCTGGTGATTGTGCGTACAAGCAAAGAGGTGCAAGTCGAGATCTTCCGGCTCGATCAGCACGGGCTTGCGCCGGCGAAGATCCAGATCCGCTTCCAGGGTCGCACAGCTATCGGTCAGATATAGATCCACGCCGAGCGTTGCGCCTTCCGGGGACTTGAAAACGTACCCCATCTGGCCGAGCCACCAGACAGCGAGGGTTCCCGACGGCGGCCGGAAGGCGTGGATGTCTTGCATCAAGCCGGAGGCCATGGGTTGGGCTCACATGATGGCGGTGGGCGGCGCGGGCTCATCGGCGCGCCCCGCGTTAGCCAGCGGCACGCGGATCATGACCAAAGCCAGAAGAACCAGCACAGCCAGCCCGGTCAGGAACGGCGGCTCGGCCATGACAACCGGCAGCGAGTAGTCGAAGAAACGGAACGTGGCCACCACAAGGCCCATCAAGGCCTCGCCCGCGATCAAGCCGGCGGCGGTCAGCACGCCCGCGTTCTCCACCCGCGCTTTCTGCGCTTCGTTGAAGCCGCGCTTGTCGCGCAGGCGATCGGTGGCCCAGCGAATCAGGCCTCCGACAAAAATGGCGAAAGTTGTTTCCAGCGGCAGATACATCCCCACGGCGAATAGCATGGGACTGCGGGCGCCGACCAGAATCAGCGTGAAGCCCATCAGCATGCCGACTACGATGAGGGGCCAGGCCATCTGCCCGCCCACGATGCCCTGCGACAGCATGGCCATCAGTCCGGCCTGAGGAGCGGGCAAAGCCTTGTCGCCGAAGCCCACGCCGCCGGCGTTGATGTTGCCCACGTGGAGGACCAGGAGCGGAAAGTACAGCACCAGGCTGGCGACCGCCACGCCGATGAAATCCCCGATCTGCATGTAGCGCGGCGTGCCGCCCAACAGATGCCCGACCTTGAGGTCCTGCAACATCTCGCCGGCCACCGCCGACGAGACACACACGACGGTGGCTACCCCGAGCACCGCGGCCACTCCGCTGGCGCCCGAGACGCCGATCGCCACCATCAGCAATGCCGCCACAATCAGCGTGGAGAGCGTCAGGCCGGAAATCGGGTTGTTCGAGGAGCCGATCATGCCCACGAGGTTGCCCGAGACGGCGGCGAAGAAAAAGCCGAGGACGATCATCACCGCCGCCGCCAGCAACCCGCCGGCGAACACGCCCGCCAGATAGGTGTAGAGCAGAATCATGCACAGGAACGCGACCGCCAGGCCCGCCAACGTAGTCCGAGCGCTGAGGTCATGATCCAGGCGGCTGGTGGCTTGCGCCTGCGCTCCGGCCTTCTTGAGATCCGAGACCGCCCGGCTCATGCCGGCCGCCAGATTCTTCCGCATGCGGAAGAGCGTGAAGCCGGCGCCGACGAGCATGCCGCCCACCGCGATCGGCCGGACGATGAAGCGCCACACAGCGCCCGCCAACCCGGCCCAGGATTCCTCACCCGCGCCCGCCGGCAAGGTCTTGCTGAGCTCGGGGCCCAGGAAGAAAATCAGCAGCGGCACGAGCAAGCCCCAAGCGAGCACGCCTCCGGAGAAGTTCAGGGCGGCCAGGCGAGGGCCGATGATGTAGCCGACGCCCAGGTAGGCCGGACTCACGGCTGGCGCCGAAAAGGTGGTCAGACCGCCGACACCCAGCGCGCGCGCCTCCGCGGTCGTGCCCAGGCGCACCAGACTCTGACCGATCTGCCCGACGCGCACCAGGAAGTCCCTGCTGGCGGCGAAGACGTGAATGACCCCGAGGAAGTACACCGCAGCACCCAGGCCCATGTTGTAGAACAGCAACCGCGCGGCCTGCGCACCCCGCTGTCCTGCCTTGTGGATCTCCGCCGCGGCCTGCGATTCCGGAAATGGCAGCTCGGGATCGCGAACCATCACGCGTCGCAGCAGCACCACGAACAAGATGCCGAGGAAAGCTCCCACCAGCATCAGCACACTGGATTTCCAGTAGGCCTCCGGCGTGTCAAAGCGCGCCCAGGTTCCGGTGATTACGAAAGCAGGGATCGTGAAGATGGCGCCTGCGGCCACGGATTCGCCGATCGAACCCACGGTGCGCGCGATGTTCTCTTCCAGGATCGAGCCGCGCCTCAATCGCAGTACGGCCATGGAAATCACCGCCGCCGGGTAGGTAGCCGCAATCGTCATGCCCGCCCGCAGCCCCAAGTACGCATTGGCGGCGCCGAGCACCACGGTCATCACAAGACCCAACAGCACCGCCCGAAGGGTGAACTCGGACATGCTGACCGTCTCGGGAACAAAGGGGCGGAACACTTGCTCGCTCGAGGCAGAGGGCTTGGTCGGTTCCTGCATGGGCGCTATCTTAGCAAACGGGCCGTTGGCGTCGGTCGGATGGCGGCAGCTATCGCCGAAGCGGCTCTTCCACCCAGGGCGGCGTGGCCTGGATGAGCCGGCCGAGATCGGGGTCCAACCGCTCCAGCGCCTGCTTCATCTCCCAGGCCACACGGCGATAGCTGAAGTGACCCTTCACGCCGGTTCGCAAGCGGCAGATGTAGTCGGCCTCGGCGAAATCCATCTTGAAAAGAAAACGCGAGCGCACGGCAAAGGGCAGCAGGTAGTGGCGGCCCGGGCCGGGAAGGGCGGCGGCTGTCTCCAGCGCGTTCTCGATCGCCGACCGGTACTCGCTCTCCAGACCAGCCTCGGCCACGGCAGGCGGCGTCTCGTAACCCAACGCCGAGGTGAACTCCTGCCGGGCTTGGTGGCAGCGGCGATGCCGGTGCAAATCGCGCCAGGCTCCGATGTCCATGACCAGATCGAAGACATACGGGGCACTGCGGAACGCCCTGGGCAGCTCATCGCGCTCGCCGCGCGTGCGCACGGCCAGATCCAACACCTCACGGCGCATGCGGGGGCTCCACTCCAAAGCGGTTTCGTAGAGCTCGCGGAACGGACGGTCGGTCACCGGATACAGCAGCGTGGCGACCGCATCGGCGACAGGGTCCGCCGGTCGCAGCAGGTCAACCGGCGGCGATGAGGACGACCGCGCCGGGGGCAGATTCTGGCGCGCCCAAAGGCGCAGGTCCTCGCGCACCTGAGCCAGATACGAATCGCGCCCAACAAATTGAGCCAGCGTGGGCGCCACAGGCTCGTGCCACACGCGGTCCCCGAAGCTACAGTCCGGAGGCGCGGCACAGGCTTGCGCGACCTCCTCAGCCAGCTCGCGTAGTTCAGCGTACTCGGAGGCCTTGAGACGGCGGATCTGTTTTTCCAGAGTGCGGATACTGGTGATCTGTCCCACATTGGTGGGCACGCCCAGCAGGAGCAGATAGCGCGCCACATCGAACGCGCGCGCGGCGATGGCCCGCCGGTAGGCCTCTGCGGGCATGTCCTCAGGCCGTGGATGACGCTCGGCCAACGCCGTCTTCATGACCTGGTGCAGGCGCCCGTAAGCTTCGAGCAACCTCGCGGCCGCGCTGCGATACACCAGGGCCTGCTCGTGGCTGAATTCCGGCGGCACGATCACGTCGGCCGACGAGAAATCCTGATAGCGCGAGGAGCGCGCCTGGCCGTCCCACAAAGGCTCGTCTTCGATCTCCGTGGCCGCCAGTTCCGAGATTCCTTCGAAGCACAGGGCCACGTGGCCCAGATCGGCGATCGAGGCGTGGCCGTATTGAAAGTAGTAGTGCTCAAGGAACCGTCGCGAGTCGTGCCGGCTCACCCAATCGAGCGACTGGCGGACGGAGTCCGGCGAGCGGCTGTAGCGCGCCAGCGCGTAGGCGCAGGATTCAGGCGGCATGGGCGCCAGCGTGAGTACGCGCTTGGGCTTGTCCACCACGCTATGATACTAATCCGGTGCGAGTCAGAATCAAACGCCTCGATCCGTCGGCTTTTCTACCTGAGTACGCCCACGGGCCGCAGGAAGACGCGGGCATGGATTTGCGCGCCCTGGAAGACACGATCTTGGAACCCGCGGTTCCGGCCGCGGTCCGCACGGGCCTCGCGATCGAGCTGCCGCCGGGCTACGAAGCGCAAATCCGGCCGCGAAGCGGATTGGCTCTCAACCATGGCATCACCCTACCGAACAGCCCGGCCACCATAGATCCGGGCTACCGCGGCGAGATCCGCGTGATCCTTCTGAACCTGGGACGCGATCCCTATCTGGTGCGGCGCGGCGATCGCATCGCTCAGATGATCATCGCGCGTTACGAAACGGTGGAGTGGGAAGAGGGCGAACTGGGATCCAGCCAAAGGGGCGCAGCGGGCTTCGGTTCCTCAGGCCGTTGAGCCGCCGGCGTCGAAGGGGCGTCCGCGCTTCACCGACTCCGCACGAATCGCGGACAGGCCTTGCGCAGCTTCTCCACCTTGGGCGCCGCCTGCACCATCACGTAAGGGTTGTTGGGATTTCGCGCGACGAAGTCCTGGTGGTACTCCTCGGCGGGATAAAAGCCCTGAAAAGCTTCCAAACGCGTGACGATCTTACGCGGAAACACGCGCGCTTCTTCCAGGCGCGCGATATACGCCTCTGCGATCCGCTTCTGCTCGTCGTTCTGGTAAAAGATCGCGGAGCGGTACTGCGGGCCTACGTCAGGCCCCTGACGGTTCAGTTGCGTGGGGTCGTGCGCCACCTCGAAGAAGATGCGTAGGAGTTGGCCAAAGGTGATCACCGAGGCGTCGTAGGTGATGCGGATCGCTTCAGCGTGTCCGGTCAACCCTGTGGAGACGGTTCGGTAATCGGCGGTCTCGCGTGTGCCGCCGGAGTAGCCAGAAACAACTTCGACCACACCCTCGACGTGCTCGAACACGGCTTCCGTACACCAGAAACAGCCACCGGCCAGAACGGCCTGCTTCAGCGTCCGCGTGCGTGCGGGTGGCTCGTCCACCGGCGGATCCGGGAAGGATGGCAACTCGCCGCCAAGGCGAGCGAACAGCAAGGCAGGCAGTACGGACAAGAACATCCCCGCGCCCTCCTACTGTGTTCAGATGCGCGGGCTGTCCGGTGGTTGCGTTAAAGTCAGACCATCCAGGCGCCGATCGGGCACTCGCAACCGCCCCGCAAGAGGGAATGTTTCAAGCCACGACTCACTGCCGGCGTCCGGATGCCGAGCGCAATCGTCGGTCACGTGAGCGAGCCTGGTTCAGGAACGGGCTCAGGATAGCGGCATTCGGTGGTTTGGTGGACGGCATGGGATTCGAACCCACGACCCCGGCGTTGCGAACGCCGTGCTCTCCCAGCTGAGCTAGCCGCCCACCCAGGCGTCATTGTCTATGTTACTACAAGCGCGGAGACGGCGCTGCCGACCCCTTGGCCGGCCCGCGGTACAATGGCCCTTGGATGGTGGACGCCAAATTGCTGAAGAAAATGCAGCGGGATTGGGATGAGCGGGCGCGCCGCAACGCTCGGTACTACGTGAACACCGCGCGGACCGACTGGACCGATGAGGACTTCTTCCGCTCCGGCGAGCAGACCGTGGCCGAGGAGATCCTCACCGACATGATCAACATCTGTCAGGGCAAAGACCCCAGCCAGATGCGCGTGCTGGAGATCGGCTGCGGAGCGGGCCGGGTCACCCGCGCCCTGGCCAAGCTCTTCGGCGAGGTCCACGGGGTGGACATCAGCGGCGAAATGGTGGCGCGCGCACGGGAGGCCCTTCGCGACTGTCCCAACGTTTTCCTGTACCAGAACAACGGCATGGACCTTTCGGTGCTGCCCCCGGGCCTGCTGTTCGACTTCGCCTTCTCCTCCATCGTTTTCCAGCACATCCCGAGCCGGGAAATCATTGAGAACTATGTGCGCGAGGTGAATCGCGTGTTGCGTCCCGGCGCACTGTTCAAGTTCCAGGTTCAGGGAGACACGACGGTTCGCTCTCGCCCCGACGACACCTGGATCGGAGTTCCCATTTCCGAGCAAGAGGCCGTCGAGATGGCCTTGCGATGCGGCTTCGAACCCCGTTATCGTCACGGGGCCGGCCAGCAGTACTTCTGGCTCTGGTACTTCAAGACCGGCGAACCTCAACCGGCGCCAGAGGCCGACTGAAGAGGTCCGGCGCCGGCATCGCCGCCCTCAGCGGCGGCCTGTGCTTGCTGCTTACGCTGGGCCCAATAGCGCTTCATGCGCTCGGAGACCTGGCGGCGCTCCTCGGGTCTCATGCTCTTGCGGCCCCGGCGCTTCCTCGCAGGGGTCTGGATGTGGTTGGAACCTCGCTCCAGCTCTTCCAGCACCGCAATCAGGTGGTCCAGCCGTTTCTTTTCCTCGAGCAACGCCCGGATGGCCTGATCAAGATCCATAGGCAAAAGCCGGATTCCCCTATATTACTACCACCGGGGCCAAAAGCGAGGGCAAACACCGGAAGCCTTCGAGCGGTGCGCCGCAGGCCCGTTTGCGCGCGGACGAAACGGCCGCGGGCGCTCGAAAGGCCGGCGCTACTCGAATGCCGCGTGAATGCCGCTTGCACTCAGGTCCTAGCCATTTCCACGAAACGGTTTCTGGGTTGGAGTCCGGAGGAGACAAACGCAGCCGAGCCAGCTCACCGCGCACCAGGTCTGGAAGAGCTGCTCACCGGGCGAATTGATAATCAAGGTCCGTGATCCGACCGCGCCAGTAAGGCTTGACGCCTTCCGGCAACCGCCAGTAGACCTCGCCCTCCAGCGGCACGAGCATCCCGGCGCACCCTTGGTAGTTCCGGAAGCGGCCGCCCCAGGCAGCATGCTGAACCTGACCGCCCACCACGCGGCCTCGCGATTCGGCCTCGACGCTCTCGATCAAGTCCTGAGCGTTGAAGCGGAAGGTGAGCTTCACTCGGTGTTCTCCCGCCTCCAACTCGGCGCACGCAGCACGGGCATCCACCTCTGTCCAGCGAACGCCCTGACTCGGCAGTAGCGCCGTCGGATACCATGCTGCTTCGGCCAGAAATCGCATCAGTTCTCCTCGAGCGATGTCCCCTGTGCCCCGCAGGCGGACGACGGCGAACAAGCCGAGCACGGCGGCATGGAGGATGCCCTCTCCGTTGAGGTAGGCGTCATGGACACGCACCGCCACGCCGGGTGCGATGCGGATTCGCGCGTCCCAGTCGAAGCCCGCAGGTCGAACCGTCACCCATTGATCCGCTGAAAAAGGCCTCCATCGGTCTCCTGTTTCGCTCATGTTGAACTCGCCCTCCTGGCGCAGCCGCACCGCTGCGATCAGCGGGGCGCCCTCTACGAGCGCCCGCCCCAGATACCGACGGACCGGCGCGGGTAGGGCTTCTAGCTCGCGAAAATCAACCGCATGAGTTCTGATGGTCTCGGTGCTCGGAACGAGCCCCGCACGCAAAGCTCTCGTGGCCGCCGCCCATCGGAAGGAGCCGTAAACAGCGAGCCCCGCCCAGGCGACGCCCAGCACCAGCAGCATCACCGCCGCAGTCCACACGGTGGTTCAACCCTCCAGGGTCTCCGCCGCATCGTAGCAAAGACCAGCACGGACCTGGGTTTTCGCGGCGCCCAGCCTGCGTTGTTCTCCAGCGCCCCCGCCGCCGCACCTCTGACCTCCTCACAGCCTGGACCCCGCCACAGGGACCACCGTTCTCCGTGTCGCCCCATGCGGCCGCTGATCCGTCCCCTAGCGCCGGCACGCCGCGGTTGGCCTCCCCAGCTCATCGGCTCAGCTTCCGCGCCCCGTTCAGCTTCCGGCCTCCGCGCGACGGGCGCCTCGCAAACCTGAGCCGAGAAGCGCAGGGAGCCGTACACTCGCCAGGCTCCCGGCCGACTCCGCTTTGAGGAGCTCTCGGTTGCGCTCCGGAGCCCCTCGCGGAGAGTTCGCGCGGACATCCGCGCAGAGCGTTTCATCAGGGGCTCGCAGACTGTTCGCGAGATGGATCGCAGAGGGTCTAAGCAACTCTGCGACAAGCGCCACATCGAAGGCTGTCGCGGAGGTTCCGGCGGGCTCGGCTGCGAGCTCCACGGCCGTCATTCGAGAGAGCTCGGAGCGCCTTCGCCGGGACGTCTCTGAAACAGTCTGAGTAAGTAGCGCGGAAACCGTCTCGGAGACTTACTCGGAAGTTATATGTGAGATCATCGTAAATATCTCAGAAAGGCCGTTTTTTAAGGCACTCCAGATTTTTTAAGTCGCCGGTGCTTTCTTGAGTAAAACTTGTTGACTCCCGCCAGGCAGTTAGTGCATCTTAGTAAGTGTGCGAGGTAAGATGAACATGGACGCGAAGGACAACCTCGCCCGAAACCAGGACACGCCCCCGTCCCCCGAAGAACAAGCAAACGCCAGGCCGCCTGCGGACGCTCCCGAGTCCCGTTCCTCCAACGAAGCAGCCGAGGCGCAGAAGGATCAGAGCGGCGCTGCGACGATGGTGATCAAAATCCTCAAGGAAGAAGACAAGCTTGAAACGCTGGCGGTCCTGCCGGTCACGCCGGAGCCTCGACGATTTGAGCAGGTGATGGAGAGCTGGCGCCGGCGCGTGGTCGGCCAGGACGAACTGGTGCACAGGGTCGCGGTTCGCCTGGAGACCTACTACAGCGGCCTGGCGCCGCGGGGCCGTCCGGTGGGCGTGTTTCTGTTGGTCGGGCCGACCGGTTGTGGGAAGACGCATGCGGTCATCGAGCTGGCGCGCAGCATCGCCGAGGTCGGGGGCGCGAAGGCGCCCGCCCTGATTCGCATTGATTGCGCCGAGTTGCACGACAGTCACGAGGTGGCGAGGCTGGTGGGCGCGCCAGCAGGCTACGTGGGCCACGACAACACGGATAGTCTTTGCGATCGCGTCCAGGAAATCCACAAACTCAAAGTCGGGCCGGCGATCCTGTTACTGGATGAGATCGAAAAGGCGCACCCGCGTTTGGATCCGGTCCTGTTGGGAATTTTCGATGCCGGACGGCTGACGGATGGCCGGGGAACGGTCGCCGATTTTACCGGATGGCTGATTTTCATGACCAGTAACCTCGGGGTCGCCGATGCCGCCCGGGAGGCTCGGCGGCGCGTCGGCTTTGCGCCCGCCGCGGCCTCCGGCAGCACTCGCGTGGCCTATCACGCCCGGGCTGCCGCGGAGGCGCGGTTCTCGCCCGAGTTCATGGGTGGCCTTACCGACACGGTGGTGGCCACAGAGCTCGGTCCCCAGCAGATCCGCCGCGTGGCGGAGCTGGAGTTAGAACGGCTCATCGAGGAAGTGGAGGAGTGGCATTCAGGGATTTGGATCCGGGCTCACCCGGGCGTAGTCCGGGCGGTCCTCGAAGCGGCGGATTACCGAGACTACGGGGCGCGACGGATACGGACCGTGGTGGACGGCCAGGTGCGCCATGCCATCGCGCACGCTCTGCTTGACGCCGCGAGGACCGGCGCCCCTGCGGGCGCTTTCGAGATCTACGTGGAAGACGGCCGGCTCGCCTGCCGGCCCGCCGGCGCCACCGAGGGGACCTGCGGCTTAATCGCTGCACGCGACCTGAGGCACGCCCCCGCTCCTGCGTAGCCGGGAGGCGCGAGCGGCCCGCGCCTGTGTGGTTCCGAGGCCGGGCCCGGGTAGTCGTTCGGGGTTCCAGGGCCTCCCCGGACGCCACTATGGCGCAGAGTGGGTCGCCGGCCGGATCTCCCCGCCCCCACGAGCGATGCCTGCTATCGGGCGCCGGCGGCGCTGGGGGGCGTCCGGCGGGTTGACAACCGGCGATCGAGTCCGCCAGCCCCTGTCGCGCCGCCCCTCGCCATGTGACAGTCACCCTGGCGCGACCGGGAAGGCGTCTGCAGAGGCGTCACCGAAAGCGCAGCCGGGGGCGTGACAGTCACCGTGACAGACGCTCGCGTAACTTGTCTCCGAAGGCCGTCCGCCGGATACTGGCGCTGGAGGTTCGACTCAAATGTATCGGAGGATTCTCACCGCGGTCTTCGCCGCGGCTCTCCTCGGGTTGCCGCTGGCCGCCGAGACGGTCACGGTCTACTTTAATGATTTCGACTCGTCCGTCGGTCCGTACCTGTCCGTGAGTTCGGGAACGCTAGCCATCGTTGCACCGCACCCAGCTTGCAGCTCGCCGACCTACTGCACACCCTTCCTTGGGGTCGTTGGCGATCAGGGCGCCCAGCCGTTTGACTATCAGATTATCACGCTGACACTCAGCGGGCTGCCGGCTCACACAAGCGCGACGGTTTCACTGGCCCTGTTCATCCTAGGATCCTGGGATGGTAACAACCAGACGTGGGGCCCTGACTACTGGACGCTGGCCGTTGGCGGCGGGCCGACTCTGTGGAACACCACCTTCAGCATCGCACCCCATTACCAGTGCTACCCGGATAACTGTCCGGCGGGCTACCCCAGCAGGACGGGCGCAACGGAGAACAACACCCTCGGGTGGAGGTTAGAAGTGCCACCCTACGGTTGGTTCGACAATTCGGTCTACCTGCTCTCAAGCACATTCTCTCACACCGGTTCGAGTCTCGTACTGAATTTTCAGGCCATTATGTACAGCGATTCCCACGGTTGGCCCGCCGATGAAGGCTGGGGAATGGACAATCTGAAGGTCGAATTGAGCGGGGTGAGCGGAGGTGTCATACCGGAGCCCAGTAGCCTCCTGCTGTTCGGAAGCGGGCTGGCTGCTCTGGCAGTGGCGTTGCGCCGCAAGCTGAGGTCTTAAGGCCGCCGGCGCGCGCGGAAGCGCTCAGCGCCGGCTGGGAGGTGATGCTCTCAACAGATGCGCAAAGTCCGGCCTGGCGCGCAGGGGATCGAAAACCGGCTCGACCGCGAGGAAACACGATTCCCCCTCGCGCCTCTCCACGGCTTTTCGCAAGGCGGCCACGGCCTGGTCGGGTTGCCCGAGCCCCGCGTGAATGAACGCCATTTGAGTGTAATGATCGCCCGGGGTATCGGCCTTGCCTCGGAGTCGTTCCAGAGCGGCGAGGGCCTCCCGCTGCTTGCCTGCCAGTGCGCAAGCATGCCCCCACCGGCCCAACACGGGGGCGACTTCTGCTCCAGAACCCACAAGCCCTTCGAGCTCGGCCAAGGCTTGTTCGGACTTTCCAGTGGCAGCCAAACAGGCTCCGCGCACCACGCGAGCCCCAGGGTGGCCGGGCTTCCTCCGCAGCGTGTGGTCAGCCTGTCGTGCGGCCTCTTCGAAGCGCCGCGCATAGTAGAGGACCATCGCCAGGTCGGAGGTGGCCATGAAGGAGGATGGATCCAGTTCCGCGGCCCGCCGGGACTCGGTTATGGCTTCCTCGAAGCGGCCGCGGGATACCAGGACGAACGCGTAGCGCTGATGCAGGGCCGCCAAGCTCGGTTCGAGCGCCAGAGCACGGCGAAGGAGGGTCTCCGCCCCGCCCCAGTCGCGGTGGTAGTAAAACCGGATCCACGCGAGGGCCGCCTGTGCCTCCGCTGAGCCGGGGTCGAGAGCCAGAGCTTGCTGCGCTGCCGCTTCACCGCGGGTTACGGCCTGCAAGTGAGGCATGAGCTGGTGGAATCCGGCCACCGCGAGCGAACCCGCGAGGGCGGCGTGAGCCTCGGCGTAACGCGGGTCGCGCGTTACAGCCTGCTCAAAGAGCGTCACACTTTGCAGCAAGGCATCAGGGGATTGCAAGCTGCGGTAGTAGCGTCCGCTCAGGTATAGCTCCCGCGCCTCGGGATTGGGAGTGCCGGTTTTCCGGCCGCGACCCCCACCAAGGAGAACCCAGCCGGACAGTGCCGCCCCGATCACGATGCCGGCGAGCGCCACAGCGTGCCAGATTCTGAGGCGCGGGACCCTCTCGACGCCGCCCGGGTGGGTGCCGCTGAAGCCAGGCACATAACCGCCCGTGGGGATGGAAATACGGACCGGCTCCTCCCGACCCTCGCTCTGGTAGTAGGCCGCCAGTTTGGCTCGCAGGCGCCGCACCTGTACGCGCACAATGGTGTCGGTGGCCGGGTCGAAGGAGGCGTCCTTGTCGAAAACCTCGATCCCAAGCAAGTACTCTTTGAGCTCGTCGCCGCGGCCGTCCAGGGTCATTTCGACCATGTAACGCAGCAACCGGCTCAACCGTTCGGAGCGCGCAAATGTGCGGCTGGAAAGCACCCTTTCCAGGTGCGAGCGGATTTCTGGCTCGGGGATCCGCGGCGCCACCGCTTCCAGAAAGTTTATGTCGGCCCGCGGCGAGTCCGCAAGGAGTGGGCGTCCCGGGGCTCACCCGCTGTCCCCAAATGGACCAAAGCGCCCGAGAGCGGGCCTGTTGCTCGCCTGTTCCGCCGCTTCGGCCTGAACGTGCTGCAAGAAGAAATATGGACCGCAATCTAATTCCCCGGAATGCAAGGCCTAGTCTCGCGAACGCATCGAGGCGAAATCATGGCCCCATTCCGGAGGACACGCTAAAGCAGGCGGAGCTGGATGGAGGAGATCCGGGACCCGCTGTACCTGTACACCGAGTTGTTGAGGGCTTTAGCGCTCGAGGTGGCGCGGCAGGTCCTGGAAGCGGAGATGAGCGAGGCGCTGGATGGGCTAATGGGAACCGACTGCTAAACGGCTCGGTTACGAGCGGCCTACTCCAGGCGCAGCTTGATCACCCGCGTGGGTAAGCTGGGGTTGCAGCCGACGCACCATTTGTAGGCTCGATTCGGGGCAAGATTTTTGAGCGGTGCCGCGAGGTGCGCTATACTCACCCGCATGGCTGAGGAGGGGACTCCATGAACAAACGCGTCTTCCTGGCTGGCGCCCTAGGTGCCCTGGCCATGTTTGGCTGGGCCTTCGTGGCTCACATGTTCCTCCCGTTGGGTCAGGCCGGAGTGCAGCAGATTGATGAGGAACAGCCGCTCCTGACCCAGATGACGAAGACCCTCAAGGATTCGGGACTTTACCTGTTCCCCAAAATGGCGCCGGGAACAAGCGAGGCTCAATACCAAAAGCTGGTTGAGAGCGGGCCTTCGGGCCTGCTGGTCTATCACCCAAAGCGCCGGTTCGCCTTTGGCAAATCGCTGGCCGTCGAGATCTTCACCGCACTGGCACAGGTGCTGATCGCGGCTTACCTTCTCTCCCTGACCCGGCTGCGCACCTTCTGGGGACGCCTCGGTTTCTACGCGGCACTTGGAATCGTGGCGGCAATAGCTACTAACCTGTCCTACTGGAATTGGTTCGGCTTCCCCGGTACATACACCGCATCTTGCGTATTCACGCAGTGGATGGGCTACTTCTGTGCGGGCTTGGTCGCCGCAGCCATGAAAATAGGAGGCCACGCAGGCGCACCACTACAGGCCTAGTACTGCTGTGTCATACACATCGCGCCCCACAGGAAGGGCAGCAGGGAAGCCGCTGGGCCCGTCAGGTGGCGATGAGTCGGCGCAGCGTCGCCATCGAATTCCGTTCATAGCGCCACTCATCCTTCCCTGGTGCCCCGCGGCCGGTAGTCGGCAGCCAACTCGGGCGCTGCCAGTTCGAGCTCCCCGACGCGCGCTGAGGGAAAAACGGCTCCGCTCGGCTGCCAGGAACCCGTAGGTCGCGATGCACAGCGTCGCATGATGATGAATCCTCGCCACGAGCGCCCCTCGAAATGGCCCAGCCCCAGCTCCTGCTTGAGCTCCAAGTAATCGCGCTCCACAATCCAACGGTGCTTGGCCAGCCGGACCAACTCGGCCAGCGGCGTCTGGGCAGGCAAGTACGACAGCCAGTACTTGGTCGGCTCGGCCCCGGCCTGCCGGGGCAGCCACTCCGCCAACCGCC